>Ga0209287_10000001_pt1 | contig 225415 bp, 230 predicted proteins | sample PPLLak3cmMay2015_2_FD_187255 | JGI IMG/M metagenome (GOLD analysis project Ga0209287, IMG submission 187255) | Freshwater sediment microbial communities from Prairie Pothole Lake near Jamestown, North Dakota, USA - PPLs Lake P8 Core (1) Depth... | ecosystem: Environmental > Aquatic >... | reverse complement strand
GCTGCTAACTGCCGTATTATCAACAGGCGCCGTCAGGGTAGTAAAACCTGATTCAGCACTGACTGTCGTGTTATTAACTGGCGCAGATTGAGTAGTGAAAGAATTCTCAAGACCGATAGCCAAAGTGTCGTCGATAACTCCAGGCAAAGTGGTAAAGGAATTTTCGGCACTAGCCGGATCTTCTGTTCCGCCTAGAGTTGAACTCCCAAATTCAGCACTAATGGCTAAATTAGAGGGAACCTCAACAAAAACCGTAAAGAAGTCACCTTCTTCATTGATGCTTGTTTTGTCCGCTTCCGGATCATCAAGCGGCACCAAAGTAAACTCACCCTCTTCTCCAACAGCTGGATCTCCGTTTGGACCGGCTTCTAATTTTAGAGGCATCATTGCCTCAGCTTCAGCCAATTCAATAACTGGAGCATCCGCGCCCGAAGAACCAAGACTAGCATCTTGAGTATTGGCGCTTTGATCTGAAGAAGTTGCTGTTAAATCATCAGCAGGGATTGCTTCTACTTCGATAACAATATCAATGGTGTTAGTAGCCTCATTTGCCTCAGTCTCGCCCGTTTCGCTTGTTTCAACAATTATCGGATCAGTATCGGTATTAGGAATTGTTGAAGAAGTGTCCTCGACGCTGGTATCGGCAGCAATTGGATCTTCTGTGATAATTTGAGAATTTGATTCATCGGACTCATTAGCTTGTTCACTAGCCTGTTCATTGTTAACTGGCTCGTTTTCCGTAATCGGAGCCGGGTCTTCAGTCACAACCAGAACTTGGTCTTCACCAAAAAGTGGCATGATCGGCATGCCAAATAACCCCGCTACGAGGGTTAGAACTAGAAATTTCTTTCCGATAGTTATCGTTAAACGAGAATTCATTTGCTCTATATCAGCTGAAAAATAAACGCGGAAAAGAGCTAATCAATTCTCAAAGAACAAATCCCAAAGATGTGCCAAAGCTAGCCTTATTACTAGCAATACTAGAGAGAAAAAGCAACAAGCAAATGGCGAGATTAGGCTAAATTAAGAAATATGGATAAATAATGAGAAAACAAGAGCTTCCAATTCTAAAGGACATCTATGAGACAATGTCCTTTATCATCTCTATTTCCCGTGGCAATGCTTGTATTTTATGGGTGTGCCGTCCGGTTTCTTGGCCCCGCAAGGGCAAGGGTCGTTGCGACCAACCTTTTGCCCTTCGAACTGGCCAGAGTGGCTAGGTGAGTTTTGATTAGAATTAGTTATGGCTTGAGCTGAATCATGGACAGTCTTCAATTCGGCTTTTTCTTCCCTCACCTCTTCGCCAGAATTGGCCAAGTATTCCAAGACATCATTAAAGATGGCCAGCTCCATTTCTTTAAAAAGAGACAGGCCTTCCCTCTTAAATTCCACCAAGGGATCGCGCTGGCCGTAGGCCCGCAAGCGCACGCTGCCGCGCATGTAATCAATCATCTCCAGATGTTCAATCCAGTGCAAATCAATTATCTGCAAAATGGCCTGGCGAGCATTGCTGACGAAATTCTCTTCCCCTAAAGTCTGCCGACGCTGAGAAATTTTTTCTCGGAAAGATTCCTTCTCGCCCTCCGGAAGAGCAAAAGAATCAAAGGCTTGATTGATAAAGGCATCAATCACTTCGGCTTCACCGAATAAAATTTTATTGCGCCGGTCATAAATTGTCTGGCGCTGGTGGCTGACCACGTCATCATATTCCAAGAGATGTTTGCGCATATCAAAATTCAAACCCTCAATCTTGGCTTGAGCATTTTCCAAAGCTTTAGAGACCAAACTATTTTTAACTGGCTCGTCCTCCGGCAAGCCGAAGCGGCCCATCATATTTTTAATCCGATCCGAACCGAAAATGCGCATTAGTTCATCCTCCAGCGAAACATAAAATTGGGTCTCACCCGGATCGCCCTGGCGGCCAGAGCGGCCGCGCAACTGGTTATCGATCCGCCGAGCTTCATGGCGCTCCGTACCTAAGACAAACAGGCCACCGAGACTTTTGACTTCTTCATATTCAGCCGCTGTGGGCGTTGGACCGCCCAATTTAATATCCACTCCGCGGCCGGCCATATTGGTGGCGATAACCACACTGCCCTTGCGGCCGGCGCCGGCGATAATCTCACCCTCTTCTTCGTGATTCTTGGCATTCAAAACTTTGTGAGGAATACCTTCTTTGCGAAAATAGGCCGACAACAATTCATTGCGCTCAATTGAGGAGGTGCCCACCAGAACCGGCTGACCCTTTTCATACAACTCTTTAACTTTCTTGGTCACGGCTTGAAATTTGCCTTTTTCGGTTTGGTAAATGAAGTCTGGCTTATCCTGGCGCTCGTTTTGGCGATTAGTCGGCACAGAAATCACTTCTAAACCGTAAACCTTAAGGAATTCTTCGGCCGAGGTCTGGGCGGTACCGGTCATGCCGGCCAATTTGTTATAAAACCGAAAATAATTCTGCAAAGTAATGGTGGCAAAAGTTCGCGATTCTTCCTTAATCGCCACCCCTTCCTTGGCTTCAATGGCCTGATGCAAGCCTTCCGACCAGCGGCGACCGGGCTGCAAACGGCCGGTAAACTCATCGACAATGACAATTTCGCCATCGCGCACGACATAATTTTTGTCACATTCAAACAAAGCCTTGGCTCGAACTGCCGTTTCCAAATGATGAACATATTTAATCCCCTTGTCAGTATAAATATTATCAACTCCCAGCAGTTTTTCGGCTTTAGTAATGCCGTCATCAGTTAAAGAAATCGCCTTCAGCTTCTCGTCAACCGTATAATCTTTTTCCGGTTCAAGAGAGGCGGCAATGCGAGTAAAAGTCTCGTAGAGCTCCTCCGACTGGCCAGCCGGCGCTGAAATGATCAAGGGAGTCCTTGCTTCATCAATTAAGATTGAATCCACTTCGTCAATAATGGCAAAATTATGCCTGGCTTGCTGGCCGCGACGCTGCGCCTGATCGACCGGCCGGTAAACAATATTATCGCGCAAGTAATCAAAACCGTATTCATTGTTGGTGCCATAAACGATATCAGCCAAGTAAGCCTCCGTCCGCGAACAAGGGCGCAAAAATTCATGAACAACTTTGAATGATCCTTCCATATCGCGCTCCTGGTCCAGATCCTGATGGCTAGGATCATAAAGATAAGAAGTCTGATTGTTTAAGACCCCAACTGACAAACCAAGATAAGAATATATTTGACCCATCCAAACGGCATCGCGGCGAGCCAGATAATCGTTAACCGTTACCACATGAACGCCATTGCCAGAGAGAGCGTTGAGATAAATCGGCAAGGTAGCGGCCAAGGTCTTGCCTTCGCCTGTCTTCATCTCCGCAATCTTGCCTTCATGCAAAGCTAAGCCGCCGATTAATTGCACATCGAAATGCCGCTGGTTAAGCAAACGTCTTGCTGTTTCGCGCACCACGGCAAAAGCTTCGGTTAAAATATCATCCAGCGTTTCTCCGGTTCCAAGTCGATTCTTAAACTCCGCGGTTTTATTCTTGAGCAATTCGTCAGACAGATTTTTTAGGCTTTCTTCCAAAGAATTTATCTGCGTAACGACTTTTTTAGCTTTGGTTACGTAAGCGTCGCTATCAGAACCAAAAAACAGGCTAAATATTGACATAATTGTTATATAGTATCACATCCGGACAAGAAGAAAACCCCGCCTGCGTAAAACTCAGACGGGATTTTCTTGGTGTACGATTTGAAAAGAGAAATTACTTCTTCTTTTTCTTAGCGGCCTTCTTCGCAACTTTCTTGGCCTTTTTCTTAGCTGCCATAGTTTTTATATTTTCTTAAGTTTAGTTTGCTAAAGAGGATTAACAACATTCGACCTTTAATCATAACGTTGTCACTCTTACTCTTAATTATCGTCTAAAAAGAAACTAACGACAATCTTTTTTAGCTTAAAGTTGTGGATAACTTAAAAAAAATTTAAAAAATTATTTTTTGTCAGCTCTCGTTCGCTGATCATTAATTTCTTTAATCGCCGTTGTATCACCCATCTGCTGATAGAGTTGCAAGAAGCGATCGTCAGTAAAATAAACTGGATCGTTCTTAATCGGTTCAATCAATTGCTTGGCTAAATCAAACTGTTTGGTCATCAAGGCAACCAAAGCATAAACTTTGCGCGCTTCAGTGTTACTTGGTTCGAGTTCATAAGCCTGTTTAACAAACTTGACCGTGTTTGCGGCATCCTGTTTGCGCATATAAGCGGAAGCCAGTTCAAACATGATCTGTTGTTTCTTGGGAGACAATTCCAAAGCCTTATTTAACAGAGAAATGCCTTCATCCTCCCGACCTACCGCCGACAAATAAGAACCGAATAAAAGATAAGAGCGGGCGTCGCTATTATAAATCGCTAAATGATTTTTGATTTCCTGATCGACTAAACCGGCATACTGCATTTTAAGATCATTACTGACTTTATCGCTCCTGACGACAGCGATTGTTTTATTGATCAGTTGTTCGCGAGCTTCACCTGAACCGAAAGTTTTTCGATTTAAGATTTCTTTAAATATTACGAGGCCTTGCTCCGGACTGGTGGTATAAGGATTAAGGGCTCTGATCAAATCAACCGCTACCGTCCAGGGTCGATAGTTGCAATAATAAAGACAGCCAACAAAAATGAGGATGACTAAGACGCTAGCGATATTGATTGACAATTCCTGACTTTCACTTAATTTATTTTTTAATTCTTGCTTGTCTTTATCTTCAGCTTCAATTGAAACAAAATGAATGAAAGCAATGATAGCGAAGAAATAAAGATAACTGGTTAAGTTGTCAAAAACAAAAATATTTTGGAAGAAATAGGCAGCCAAAAGACCAGTCAAAAGAGCGGCGTTCAAGCCTAATTTTTTTCTGTTTTGCCAGAGAGAATAAATCGCCGCGGCAAAAACTGACAGATAAGCTAAGAGGCCGAGTAAGCCGGCGTCAATCAGCCAATCAAAAAAGATATTATGCGAGCGATCGAACCAAGGTTCCTGATTCCACATCTTGGGATCATAGTATTTATTAAAAACCATGCTGTAATTATCCGGCCCCCAGCCCAAGACGGGATGCTCTGTGAATCCTTGCCCGCTCATATTCCAAATCAAAAAGCGCGACTTGGTGGTGGTTTCGGACAAAGAAATTGAAGCAAAGCGCGCCAACACCGGACTGTTTTTAATGAAAGACGTGTCCTTAATCAGCCAAAATCCGCCAACAAAAATCATCACGACGGCGATTACTCCTCCGGCAATCAAGCGCTGTCGCTTATTATCGCCAAGCAAGGCAATTAAACCGGCAAAAACCAAAGTGCCAGCCAAAAGGCCGAGAATCACTCCGCGCGTGGCCGTATGATAAAGTAGAAATAGATCGACTAAGGCTGTTAAGCCGTAAATTACCCTCACCCAATTAATTTTCACCCGCGACAAAAGATAAAGAGCAATAAAGGTATTAAAGAGTAAATAAGCGGCCAAATAAGCGGCATTGCCCAAAGTGGCGTCTAAGCGAACCCCGCCTTGGTGGATGGTGATTCTCCCGGCCAATTGCAGAAAAGAATAAACAGCGACGAGACCATTGGCCGATAAAGCAGTGTTAGCCAGCCAAAACCATTCTTTTTCTTTTTTGAGAACGGAAATTAAAACCAAAAAATAAGCGCCAAGATGGAGAAAACTGAAATAACCACTCATGCGCTCGTAATTAGACCAAAAACTGCGATAAGGATTCTCACCGAAGATGGTTGCAATGCCGGTAACAGCCATCAAAGCCAAAACAGCATAGAGCAGAAAAGATTTCTTGGGTCGGTAATTTTTATCTCGCAGAGCCAAAATAATCCAAGCAGCCAGAATTATTTCAACAATTACTCGAAAAGCAAAATTCTTGCCAGTAATGAACGGGAAATAAGTGGAAGTAGTGACTAATAAGGGAATAAAAGGAATGATAAAGAGGCCGGCTAAAACGACCCAGCGCAAAATTTTATTAATAGTCATATGGGAAAATATATCACAAAAAATTAATTGAGGCTAGAAAAAAGACCAATTTTGAGCTAAGATAATCAGCAAGACCTAAGATGATGAACAAATTGCGAAACAACCTCTATCGCCTCCTCCGCTGGAGCGAAAAATACACTAAAACCGACATGGTTTATTTGACTAAGGGCGGATTTTGGCTTTTTACTTCTCAAGTAATTTCTTCATTAGTAGCATTGTTTTTATCAGTAGCTTTTTCTAATTTATTATCAAAAGAATCCTATGGAATTTATAAATACATACTCTCAATCGCAGTAATTATAGGAAGTCTGTCGGTATCAGGATTTTTTAACACTGTTATCCAATCAGTGGCTGAAGGTTTTGAAGGAATACTTAAAAAATCCTTCTTTATAAACTTAAAATGGAGCTTAATCGGCTCAATAGTTTCACTTTCTATATCCCTTTATTATCTTGTTCACCAAAACTACGCCTTCACATTCTGCTTTTTAATAATCGCTCTATTTAACCCTATCTATAACAGCCTACAACTCTATGCCCCGTTCCTAAACGGGAAAAAAGACTTCAAAAATAATACTCTTCTAGGTTTGATCCCGGATTCATTGGTTTTTTTAAGCCTATTTTTAACAATCTTAGTAACAGAAAATCCTGTTTTTATAATTTTAAGTTACTTTGCCTCTAATACCCTAGGGCATGGTTTGGCTTATTTAATAACAATAAAAATTTACCATCCTAATAACAAGATAAAATCTTCTTATGATAAATTCAGTTTTGACTTAAGTTTGGTAAATATTATTCAAATATGCGCAACCCAAATAGATAAAATTATTATCTTCCAATACTTAGGAGCAGCTAATTTGGCAATTTATTTCTTTGCCACCGCCATACCTGAACAATTAAGAGGTTTTGTTAAGATAGGGAATGCACTTCTTTTGCCAAAGATTGCAGAAAAAACAGAACAAAAAACAGAGACAACACTAAAAAAAGAAAAAATGGTCGTTTTATTAACACTCTTGTTGGTTGTATTTTATATAGTATTTGCTCCATTCATATTTAAACTCCTATTCCCCCAATATTTGGAATCAATTAAATATTCCCAAGTATATTCAATCGGCCTCATCGCCATAGCCCTTTCAATGTTTTACGCGACAAATCTTCAAGTAAAAATAAAAACAAAAGAAATCTATCTGCTTAATTTAATATCGTCGGTGTTGAACATTATTCTCATTCTTGTATTATTCTTATGTTTCAAAAATTCACTCTGGGTAATTATCCTCGCTCGTTTAATTGGATTTTATTCGACAGCAATACTGGGTAAGTTTTTTGTAAACAGATAATCACTCTTTGTTTGCGATAACAAAATAACCAAGGGGAGTTTTATTGCAAAATTTGCGGTATCTTTTAGAGAACCTTAGAAAAAACTTGTCGATATTTACAGATATTAATTTAAAAATATTTTTTAAAAATAATGTCGGCAGGATACCACCGATCAGTTGAAAATTTAACGACATCAGTCCATACCCAAGCGGAATTATTTTCTCTACTTGGAAATTATTCTCCTTAAGCAATCTTCTTAAAGCAGATTCAGTGTATCTAAAAAAATCATCGGGCGAACCATGTATTTGATACATAAAAGGAACAGCGAAGACAAATTGCCCACCAGGTTTCAATACTCTGCTTGATTCGGAAAAGGCCTTTTGAAAATTAAAAATATGTTCAAAGACATTTAACGAAATAACGACATCGAATGAACCGTCGTCCAAAGGAAAAGTTTCCTGTATGTCAAAAACTAGGTCGCAACCGAAATCTGGATTTATATTAGCGGTTACAATTTTTTCAGCTCCATTTATTAATTCATGATAACCTGATTTTTTACTGCCGCCGATATCAAGAACATCACCAGAAAAGTTTATCTTGTTTAAATAAGCGTATTCTAATGATCGCATGATTGAATACATTTTATTTTTTTAGCCTGAAAGTTAAAACACTTCTTTTATTCGCTATCTTCCTTGAACTAACACTGTAATTATCAAAGCGCCCAACGAATTCTGACTCTGGTTTATTTGTTAAGTCTTCATGATATTCTCCAATCCATAAAGACGGTTGGTTGTTTAAAATTTCAGGCCTAATAGCTTCCCATTCACCTCCTTCAATATCAAATTTAATTATATCAAAGGCGCCATACTTCTGTTCAAGATCAGCCAGAGTTAATGAGGGGACAGAAATTTTTTCTGCATCACTGTCTCGCAAAATAGTCGATCCAGATATGCTTGTTTTGAAATTACGATAAAAGTCCATCATTCCTCTTTTTGAAGATACGGCACTTGGTTCAATCATAATACGATTATTATAGGCACTAATGTTTTTTTGCATTTTTTTAACATTGTCCATATCAGCTTCTACTGCAATAATCTGAGCATTTTTAAAAAACTCGGCAAAATAGATACTAGCATAACCACTGTTTGCACCCAAATCTAAGATTCTACTAATCGGCTGATCTGCCGATAATTTATACTCATTAAATAAAAAAATTTCAAAAAAAGTCCCTAAATCAGTACCGTCAGTAATGAATATAAATTGTTTGTTCAAAGGCAAATAAATTTTAATAGCTGGCAACTTTAAATTAAACTTCTTTAAGACAGGATTAATTATTGACCAGATAATAAGTTTGCATTTGCCAAAAAAACCAATACGTAGCTTAAAAATATTTAGCCTATTGATTAATGCTTGTTTCATATTTTTTTAATTCCTCACCAAGTTTTTTAAGACCGTTACGCATTACAAGACTACGATAAATATTTCCCCTTCCTTCTTTATTTGTATTTATAATTAACATTATCCTCTCTGAGAGAAGCTTGGCATCATTATCGTAAACTATATAGAAACCATCCACCTCTCCCTTTAAATTATTGTTCGAGGCAAAGACAACGCAGCCGCAAGCCATCGCTTCAAATATTGTTTTATCAAACATACCGCTTGAACTCAAATTTATAAAGACTTCATGTTGATTATAAATCTCCGGGGTTTTATAATTTGGCACGCCTGAGTAAAAAGATACCTTGCTTTCTAAACCGCACATCTTTACTTTATCTTTCAAATTTTGGTAATAAGCTTCATCTTTAGGTAAGGGATCTCCGTAAAAACTGGCGGTAAAATCTTGATCTTTCATCAAACAAAGTGCTTCAATCAACACATTAGGTTTCTTGACTGGAGACATCCGTGACAGAAAAAGTATAGAACGAGGAATTCTTTTTATGCCTTCAATCACTTTAAACGTATCAGTATCAATGCCAACAGGCATTAAAACAGTTTTCTTATACTTTGCCGTATATGAAAACTTTGAAGTGCAAAAAACTTTATTACAAAAAGCAGCTGCAATATCGGTCAACCAAGATCCAGCATGATGATTTCGCCACATAAAAATACGCTTACCAAATAATTTCCAAAAAATTCCTCCTAATAAAATATACTCCTGATTCATATGTACAAAAATGGAATCGTAGCTTCTACGTTCCTGCCAGATGTATTTGTAAAAACGCCAGACATATTTCAGACGAGATCCCCCTTCTTCTTTTCCCAAAGAAAGCACTCTGACATTGTCTGGTAATTCATACCTCCCTTTTTCCAGACAAATCACAACAATAGATTCACAGTGTTTAGAAAATTCAACAATCCAGCGGTGGAAAAAACCGAGTATTGGATCATCAATGTTAACTTTTTGCGTTATGATTAACAATTCCATAAGTTTATAAACGATTACTCTCTCTAATTATTTCAAAAAGATCTTTATATAATTCCTCCCCCTCCCATTCTTTTTCTTTTTTTTCAGAATATCTAAAATCTGTCTGATTAACCGCGATAACATAGAGATGCGGCGAAAGAAAGCTGATACACATATCTAATAATAAATTAGAAAAAATAAAAGACCTTAAAGAAAGTACCTCCCAACCAGCAGATTGAACGGTATGCTTTAAAGTTTCTTTTGTAAAAAAATTTATATGACTGGACGCTAGTGATCCTCTGAATTTTTTCAGCTTCAACAATAAAGAAATTTTAGGAATAACCGGAACTCCTAAAATTATCATTGTTTTTTTACTAGAAATTGTTTTAAGCTTCACAAGAAAAGCATGTGGCGATAATAAATGTTCAAAAATATTATTAGCCCAAATATAATCAAAATATCCTAAATTTTGCAAAACTTTAATTTCTTCGACATTTCCTTTTAAGATATTTAAATTATGAGATTTTCCATAATCAACACCTTCTTGGATAGTAGTAAGACCGAGGCTATCCTTGCCAAAAAAACTTAGGTGTTCTCCGTAACCACAACCGATATCTAACACTTTTTTCTTATCTAGATTAAAACTTTTTAAGATTCGCCTAAAGACTTTAGAAGAAGAAACTTTATCAAATCGTCTCTCAACATTATTGTTAATTAGATTCATATTTGTTGTTCTAATAATTTTTTATATTTTCCCAGATATTCTTCCCCGTTAATGAGGATACTTTGCAAATCTTCCTTTAATTTATCAGCGCTAGTTATTAAAGCATTTTTATTATCTTTAGCCCAAATAATTTTCCCAGTCAAACATTTTTTATCAGCTACCGGACATACTAAGGCATCTTGATCATTAACCAATTCACCAACTAAGCCAATATCAGTTGTCAGAACTGGGCAACCATTTAAACCGGCTTCAACCAGAGTCCGACCATAGCCCTCATAATTTGAAGTTAGCATAAAAAGGTCCGCAGTTTGATAATAACAAATCAAATTAGAATTCCAATCTTCAAAGATTACTGACTTATTTATATCTAGTTTTTTAGTCAATTCCTGTAATTTACTTTTTTCTGGGCCACTACCGACAATAATCAATCCCAGCCCAGATTTTTTATTATTTGCCAGAGTAAACGCTTCTAAAGCCAGAGAAAAATTTTTCTCAAGTGTTAGGCGCGAAGCCATTAAAATTACAAAAGAAAATTGCGGATATTTTTGATGCAAATCTTCTTTATCATCGCAAATGATTTTTTCTACTCTCGGCACATAAATCGGTAAAACAATAGGCTCTGTTTTTAAGTGCCAACTGGTTAGTGATTGTTTAATGCGTTCGGAGACTACTCTAATACCATCAGCTTTAGGTAGTAAAAAACCAGCCAGTTTTGCCCTTAGCCAATTAAGTAAAGACTCTCTGATAAAATAAGAACTGAGAAAATCGGTATGAATCTGCGCTTGCCACTTTATCCTCTTCTTTTTCTTAAGCCACCAAGCCACCAGACCAGTCTCAAATGGATCTTGACTCGTAATAACCCAGCTTTCTCCGTTCTTAATTAAATTTTTCCCTGTTCTTACCCCATCAAAAATATAAGCTAATTTACTATTTGAGTTGGTTGGGCAAATAAAAACATTCGGCGCTAATTGTTCAGCTTTGAGATTTAATTCTTTTTTAGCAAAAACGATAACTTGCAATTCATCAAATAACTTACCGTAATCAAGTAAGCGACTTCGCACTTCGCTATCTTTTTCAAAGATCTTACGATCAGTAGAAATCATTAGAACTTTCATGATAGCTCTTTAATTAACTCGCTAATCATGCGTTCTTTAGTAAAACTAGTTACTCGCTTGCGAGCTTGTTCGGCTAAAGAATCGGAGAACTCTTTGTCTCCTAGCAATTTCTCGATTTTCTCTTTTATTTTTTCATAGTCATTATAATTAACTAAATAGCCATTTTCGCCGTTAGTAATTAATTCAGGATTGCCACCGACATTAGTGGTAATAATCGGTGTGCCACACCACATTACCTCCAAAAGTTGATGAGAGAATCCCTCGTAAGAAGTATTCAAGATAAAAATATCCGCGGCTTTGACTTTTTTAAGCAATTCTTCTCGAGACAAACGACCAAGCAGTTTTACCCGTCCTGACAAGTTTAAGGTATTTATTTTTTTCTCTAAATTGTCTTTTTCCGGTCCCTCGCCAATAATTAACAATTCTAAGCTGGGATAATTATTTTTAAGACCATTGATCACCTCAATCAAAACAGGAAATCCCTTCCAGGGCACCAAGCGCCCGGCGCTAATTATAACCGGCCCAACAAATTTTAATTCTTGTCGCAACTTTTCTTTGTCAGCTAAATTGGCCGGTTCATCAAAAGCGTTGTAAATAACTTTGATTTTGTCAGGGTTAACTCCCCAATTGCTGACAATTTTTTTTAAATATTCGCTAGGAACAATGATTTTCTCTGCCCTATCAGCTACTTTCTTTTGAATCAATTTTAATAAGCGCACTGGCCAAGAATATTTTTTATATTCACTAGAGAAATCATCTAAAAAATCTTTAACGTTAAAACGCTGACTTCCTTGTTCCCAAGCGTAATCACCGACAATTTTCAGGATAAATTTTCGGCGCATTAGCCAGCCAGCCAAACATACTGGTAGCCCGACACTAACCGGATCCTGAACGTAGATAATATCAGCTAACCGGCAGTGCTTAATAACCTTACCCATATAAATCAAATGCTTAATTATTTTCGGCCAAGATCTCACCTCGCCAAAACTCAAAACATCAGCAATAAAGCCCCGCTTGGGTAATTCGTCATGCAGCAACTTACTATAAGTTGCCGGTCCGCCAATATCCGGTGGATAAATCCCCGTAGCAATCAGTATTTTCTTGTTTCGGTTTTGGCTCATAAATTGGCTAAAAGCTGTTTCATCCTTTCGGCAATCTTAACCCAATCGTATTTTTCTTCAACCAAGTGCCGCGCTTGTGATACAACCTGATCAACCTGGCTTTGATTATCAGCACTGGTAACCAGTTTTATTTTTTCCGCCAGATCAAAAGGATTATTCGGCTGGCAAAACCAGCCGGTTTGCGCGTCAGACAAAAAATCCGGTATGCCACCGACTGACGTGCCAATGATCGGCAAACCACAGGCCATGGCTTCCAAATAAGAATTGCCAAGGCCTTCAGATAAAGCCGGCCGGGCAAAAATTTCTGCCTGATGCAGATGAGCGGCTAAATTTTCTTGCGGTACTAAACCCTTGAATTCCACTCTTTCAGTCAATTTAAATTTTGTGACTAAAGACCTAAGTCTGCTTTCCTCCGGCCCGATGCCCAGTATCTGCAAACGATAATCAGCCGGGAGAAAAAGCAGAGCTTTGATCAACGAATCAACGCCATTCTTCTTCACTAGCCTTGAAGTCGTGATGATAACTTTATTTTTCTGCCTTTCAATAAAACCGAATTTGTTAAAATCAACTCCGTTAGGGATAACAACAATCGGCGCTCTCGCTCCCATACGCTTAGCCCAATCAGCTAGGTAATTAGAGATAACCTGCAAGCAATCGGCTCGAGTAAAAATTTTCTTAAAACGCCACCATAAGGGCATCATCTTGGTTTTTATTTCTTTTAAATCATCCCCTTCTTGTAAAGTTAAGAGAAATTTAACTTCCGAAACCAATTCTTTAAAGCGCAAAGCAGCCAAACCACCAAAACTCGCCATTACTCCCCAAACAACGTCGTAATGATTTTTTTGGTGCAATTTTAGGCCGTAACGGCCGCCTCGCCAGGCCAGCCACAATTTATCAAGTGGCGTTCCCCAGCCCAGGCGATGAATTTTAATCCGTCCAATAGCTTCTTCTTTGGGCAAATTTCGATCAAGGCGACTAGTAATCAAGTCAAAAGAAAAACCGTCCAAGCGATCAGTTATCTCTTTAACGGCAATTTCCGCCCCTCCGATTAACGGCAAATAAGCCGTTGTATAAATCAAAATACGTTTGGCCATAATAACTTATTGATCATCCAGCTTAACATCCAAAAGGTCTTTTAGCACCTCTTGAGAAATTTCTCTGGCTGGTTCTTTTTTAGTTTCTATTTTTTCTACTTTGACGTCTTTTTTAGCCTTTTCCTTGCCCGCCATGACTTCACTTAAAAACTCTTTTAGCTCTTGTTTGTTTTGATTGGTTTCTTTGGCTTTATTTTTAAGCACACCCAGAGAAAAAGCTTTTGGTGTTTCCTTCTTGGGTAAAACTTGAGGCTTGTTAATAACCTCAACCTTTTCTTTCGGCCTCGGTTCTGGTACTGGTATTTTCCTAACGGGAGTGACTTTGATTTTATCTGCTTCGTACCAATCAGTAATTGCTTTCTCCACCATCTCACGCGGCTTGGCATAATGACTGCGAGAATATTGGATAATCTCGCTCTTATTGGACTCGCCAGAAGGAACAATTGGCGGCAAGGTCGTGGCCGAGAACGGCGGCGAACCGACGCCATCAATCGATAAGGTCAAATAAATCTGCGCAAAACCAAGATTAACCAGATCTTCCTGGGTAAAAGTCGGTAAGAAAATTTTCTCCAGAACTTCGGCGTCAAACGGGCCGACCCTGAAAGAAACCGTGGTGCCAACGTTGCCAAAAACGGCGTTGCGCACTTCTTCTGGCATTTGCTCAATATACTGATGAGCGATGGTCAGACTTAGTTTGTATTTGCGCGCCTCTGATAAAATATCGGAGAATGATTCGTTGACAAACGATTGGAACTCGTCAACAAACAAATAAAAATAAGGCAGCTGCGTCGAATTGACTCCAGCTCGTGACATGGCGGCCAGATAAAGTTTGGTAATTAAGATGCCACCCAAAAGATTAGCATTCTGCTCGCCCAAACGCCCCTTAGACAAATTAACAATCAGGATCTTTTTCTCATCCATCAGTTTCCTCAGGTCAATCGATGACTTAGGCTGGCCGATGATGTTGCGGATGAGCGGATTGGCGGTAAACTGACCGATTTTGTTTTTAATGGCGTCGCCCGCCTCCTGCATATAGCGCTCGTTATATTTAGCAAACTCGTCGAGCCAAAAAGATTTAACCGATGGATCGGAAATATTCTCCACTACTTTTTTGCGGTAATCCTTATCGGATAACAGACGATTTACGCCAAGCAAAGTTGAGTCGGGATATTCAAGCAAAGCGAGGAGCGAATTATTGAGAATGTACTCCATACGGCTGGACCAGACATCCGGCCAGATTTTTTTAAACGATGACATCAAGCCGTTAGCCACCAAATGTCGATGATCTCGGCCGACATCTTCCATTACATTGAAGGAAATTGGGTGGTCAAGATCAAAGGGCGCGAAGTAAACCACATCTTTAACTCTTTCTGCCGGGACAAAATCAAGCAAAAATTCAGCAGATTTGCCATGCGGGTCAATAAAAGCCAAACCTTCGCCATTTTGAATATCCTGAATGGCCATATTCTCGAGAAGAGTTGACTTGCCCATGCCGGTTTTGCCGATGATGTAAACATGCTTAGCTCGATCTTCCGACTTAATGCCAAAGCGAATCCGTTTGCCACGGAAATCAGTTTGAGCAAAATAATTAACAGACTCGGACATAACTTATTAAATTATACGCTAATTGCCGCTTTTCTGGTAGGCGTTGATGGTGTATTTGTTTGACGGATCCCACATCATCCAAGAATCAAGACCAGCGTCATAAACGGCTTTGTGTTGGGCTTTAATCATACTAGCGGTGTAAACCGCCCCTAGGTTGAAGTCCTGCAGCCAAGGACGTAATTTTTTTTCTGAAATACCAGCCGCTTTTAGCCTTAAAACAGCACTATCCATTGAAATTTTAACAATTTCATAAGGGTACTGGGCGGGATTTTTAAAATTATGGAAACCGGCCGCGTAGTGAGAAGGGTAAACCATCGGCGCGATGTAATCAAAATAGGGCGCCACGGCCTCCAAAACCTGGCCGATATTATCAAGATCATTTTGATTAGTAGTAACCACACCGAAGATATTCCCGGAAATTGGAGCCCCGATATCTTGCATATGGTCATGAAGATAAGCAAAAAATTCCTTCATTGCTTCAGCTTTAGTTTTAGTAGCCGGATCAAAGTGACGATAGCGAATTTGATTAACATCGCCGTCTGAAGGAAAACGAATGTAATCAAAATTCAATTCGTCAAAGCCGGCGGCGTAAGCCTCTTTGGCAACAGCAATGGCATAATCCCAAACTTCAGGTGAACTGACATCCAGCCAGGCAATATTTTTCTTGTCCACCCAAATTTCATTATTATCCTTGCGTCGCAAGGCGAGATCGGGGCGTCTTCTTGCCAGATAATCATCCTGAAAAACAGAAATGCGCCCAATAACATAGAAGCCTCTTTGATGTAGTTCGTCAATGAATTCGACAATATCAGGTACCCGGCTATCGAATGATTCATATTTGGCCAAGGCCGGTGCATTAAGCTTAATTACAATCTTGCCTGAAGCATCTTTGACGTCTAAGACAACAGAATTGAATTGTGTTCCTTCCAATCTTTTAACCAATTTTTCTCTAACACCCTTTGTCCCCGCCACCCAACTCGACATATAGGCAGCCTTAACCGGCTCGGGAGTTTTTACATGTGTGACAATGACTTTTGGTATTGAAAGTTGAGATAACGGCGAAGTTGTAGGAGGAGAACTGGCGGCTGAAACTGCAGCTAACGAACCATCTCTCTGGTAGACAATTGCTCCCCAGGAAGAAAGAGAGGAAAAAGAAATACAAATAAAAACAAAAAGACCCAAAACAATTGACAGAAAAGTTAGGGTCTTTCGCCTTTTTGGCCTGGTATTCATTCTCCTAAACGTTCTTTTTTGCTTCGTGTTCTGACTTTTACTTCAACTGCCGGCTTGGTAATTATTTCTTCTTGCTCATCACTGACAACCGAGCTATTAATGGCGGCATCAGTATCGTCCTCTGTCTGATTTTCCTCGCTAGACATCGCATAGTTGGCCGAACCATGGTAAAAACCAAAAATTGCGATCAAAAAACCTAATAAAACAATCAATGATTCCCTCATTACTCCGGGAAAGCCGGTAAAAGGAATAACCATTACCATGAGCCCTAAAATTGCGCTGGCTCGATTGCGCCAAATAATATGTCGCATACAGCTAAAATGATAGCAAATTTAGGTCTTTGACTCAACTAACTTTTCCCCTATTTGCGATAAGTCACCAGCGCCCATAAGAATAATCAAATCACCAGATTTATTGTTTTCTAGCAGATAATTAGAGACTTCTTCATTACTAGTCAAAGATAAGACTTTAGGATTTTTAATTTTTATTAAATCAGCCAAAATCGCCGAGCTAATTTCGGGGTCACTTTCTTCTCTGGCGGCATAAATCGGCGCCAAAATTACTTCATCAGCCAAAGCCAAACTTTCAGCAAAATCATCTTTTAATAATTTTGTGCGACTATAGAGATGGGGCTGAAAAGCAATAATCAATTTGCCTGTTAAATTTTTCTGCTTCATGAATTCTCTCGCCCCCTGAATCGTCGCCTTAATTTCAGTGGGATGATGCGCATAATCATCATAGACTAGAGCACCCTGCCTACCGGCAGGCAGGCCATTTTTCGTCTGACCCTTAAACTCAAATCGTCGCCAAGTGCCGGTAAATTTAGCGAGAGCTTGTTTGGCAATTTCCTCATTAATCTGTAAAAAATCGGCTACGGCCAAAGTGGCAGCGGCATTCAGGCGATTATGTTCGCCCGGAACTAATAACTCTGGCACCTTGCTCAAATATTTCTGATAATCAACAATTTTATTTTCACTTTGCACCAGAAACTGATCAAAAGCCCTTTTAATATCGTCTAGGTCTCTATAATAATCTAAGTGGTCAGCATCAATATTAGTAACAACCGCCAAAGTAGGATGGAGATTCAAAAATGATCGCCGATATTCGCAGGCTTCAACAACGAGATACTTACTTTTACCCGCAATAAAATTAGTAGCTTGCCCTGAGCTTGTCGAAGGGCCCGACTTCAGTAAACTTCCGACAATCACGGTTGGGTCTAATCCAGCCTTGATCATCACTTCGGCAATCATCGCCGTGGTTGTGGTCTTGCCGTGCGTCCCCGCCACGGCAATCGTAAATTTATCAGCCGAAATCAAGCCAAGCATCTCGGGATAAGTTTTGCACTCGATCCCTAATTCTCTTGCCTTCACTAATTCTGGATGATCATTAGATACCGCAATCGTGTAAACAACTAAATCAATGTCAGGAGTTATATTACGCGCCTCTTGTTGGTAATAAATTTTAATCCCTAATTTTTCTAATTCTTCAGTCACCAGCGAACTCGCTCGGTCTGAGCCTAACACTTGAATCAGCCCTACTTCGTCAAGACTTCGCAAGGTAAACATCCTCGCCACTGCCGACATGCCAATGCCCCCGATACCGATAAAATAAACTTTTTTGATTTTATCCAGATTCATCTTTACTTTAATTTCTTGACCAAATTCACAAACTGATCTCCACGGTCAAATTCATTTTTGAAGACACCAAAACTGGTTGCCCCAGGTGAGAGCAAAACAATATCCCCTTTTTTGGCCAATCCTTGCGCTTGTTTGAAAGCGTCTTTCATATTATCGAAAACAGAAACAGACAACTTGGTTTTACCCAGCGTCCTAATTATTTTGTCAGTTCCTGTACCTTTAAATAAAACCAGAGCTTTGACTGATTTCTTAACTTCTACTGCATATTTTCTATAATCCAATTCTTTATCTCGTCCACCACCGACCAAGACGATTCTTGGCTTGGTCGCCCTGCGTAACTTTAGCGAAGTAGGGCCAGATAACGCTTTGAGTGCAGCAATCACTCCATCAGGAGTCGTGGCAGTAGTATCGTTATAATATTTCACCCCTTTAACTTCTCTGATAAATTCCAAACGCCCCGGCACACCAGCAAAACTTTCGACAGTTTTCTTAATTACTTTTTCTGGCACGTCTAAGATTCTGGCCACCGTTACCGCATAAGCAATATTAAACAGATTATGCTCACCCAATAATTTTATCTTCCAACTCTTTGGCACAATTTCGGCATCGGGAATAATTAATTGTCCACAATAATCAAGGGCGTGTCTTGATTTTTTGTGCCTTGATTTTTTCATATCTGTTTTGATTTTCTTCGCCACTTCGTTCCCCGCCACCAAATAATCCCCCTCTTTTTGCCAGCGATAGATATTCGCTTTATCGGCAAAATATCGCTCCATTGAATTTCCATAATAATTCTGATGGTCAACCATTAAATTCGTAAAGACCGAGATGTTCGGACTAATGCCAGAATCACTTGCCCTGCGTAGCTTTAGCGAAGAAGGGCCAAAACCCTGTAATTGCCACGAATCCAATTCCATCACGACAATATCTCCAGCTTTAACTTTTTTAAGCAAAGGCAAAGTGGCCAAACCTCGAATATTACCTCCGAGATAAATATTATTTTTTGAGAACTTGTCCTGAGCTTGTCGAAAGATCTCATAGACCAAGTGCGTTACTGTACTCTTGCCTCTGGTGCCGGTTACGCCAATGATCTTCACCCTTCGACTACGCTCAGGGCAAGCCCCTTCAACCAACTCAACAAACCAAGAGGCATCCATTTTGATCGGAATATTATTTTTTTCGGCTTCTTTAATAAATTCAGAATCTAGCGGAACGCCAGCGGCCTTGAGAATAAAATCCCGATTTCTAAAATCTTCTAATCGGTGTTCACCAAGAACAAATTTTATTTTTTTATATAAAGTCTCGCCAAGTTCTTTTTTTATCTTTTTCAGTGATTCAGCCAATTGTTCTTCAGTCTTCAAATCAGTTACCAGCAAATCAGCGCCATTTTGCGCCAAAAAAATCACGTCACCAATCCCCCGCCCCAACAGTCCAAGACCATGCACGGTGATTTTTTTATTTCGGAAACAGGTCTTGAAATCTACCATTTGATTGATTGGGCAAGCTCATCACACTCCTTTAAATATTGAGGTCTGGTAGTGTCGCCAATGCAATCAACAGTAATTATTCTTGGTCCCTTTTGGATAGAAATTATTTTATAATAACGCCCTTCAAGATAGGTCGTATTTTGAGGCACGCCTTCAATAATTAAAGTTTTAAGACCATTCGTTAGAGATTCCGTAACCTGCAGACCAGGTTCATCTTTCAATAAGGCGTTAATATGATCATTCCTTAAATTATCTTTAATTGCGACCATGACCGTAATTGGAGTTAATGGCCCTCCCCAGGCAGCCGGAAATTCAAAATCTTTCGGATTTACAAAAACGGTTGAACTTGAATAAGGGTACGGTTTAGCAAACCAACCAATCGGCAAGGCAAATTCCAGACCATTTATTTTGTCTGCGTAAATGCTCTGTTTATTATTAGAATATTTTAAGACAACCCAAAAGCCCCCAAACAACACGACAAAGATCAGAACCAATATTAATATTTTTTTCTTCATAATCCAGTGCGCATGGTAGGACTCGAACCTACGACCTCGTCATTATCAGTGACGCGCTCTAACCACCTGAGCTACACGCGCAATATTTAACTTTAAAATAAACCTCGAACTTAAACCTGTCAGTGACGCACTCTATAACCATAGCCGACGTTTCAGTCGGCTCCCCGACCACTTCGTGCGTCGGGGCTGAGCTACACGCGCAAATTTTTAAGAAGCGAAGCGGCTATAAAAATTTAGCGTCCGGCCAAAGCTTTACGCGAAGGCGGACAAATACCATATTATCCCAATTTTTCAGGATTTTCAACCCAAATGAAAAAGCGCCCACAACCTGCCAGCTGTTGTGAGCGCTCCGGTCGAACCCGTGGGTTCAACCTCGTGACCTGCCTCAGTCACTCGAGATGGTTATTTTCGGGGAGCCACCCACTCCACATCATATCGAGAGATCCTCTTCTCCTCGAAATACGACGGTGGGTGGAGAACTCCGTCGCTGGTAACCACGGCTACGACCCTCCCGGTCGCCGAATCCTTCTGGACTATTGGCAAACTCAAGTCGTAGGAAATCGCGCATAAAAGAATCACGATTCCCGTAAGACCGATGGCAGCCATGGCCACCTCTGTTCGGTGGTCAAAAATCCAACTATGGATATTCCAACGAACATCTTTCCAATTTATCCTCCTCATTCCTCTTCTCCTTCCTGGCTGCCTTGGCAAGGCAGGTTGAGAGAACTTCCTGTTTTAAAGTATGGCATAACTAAGTCATTTTGTCAATCAAACACGCAAAAAACGGCCTAATTGAGCCGTTTTTTACCATCAAACTACCAGAGAAATTGTTCTTTCTTCTGTCCCGTTCCTATCGTTTTACGAGCCGAAACCTCGAATTCATTGTTCTTTGAATCCCTTCGAAAAGAATTCAATTGGTGAATTAGAATTATCACCACTCCGCCAAGGCTTCGTGGTGCGCGCACTGCATAGGTTTACCCGACGCGGTGCAAGCACCTATCTGCCGATTGACGGATCGCCAATTTCCTTCGATTCTGCCGTAGGCAGATCTCAGGACGCAATTTGAAATAAATCCACGACCAGCTTCCGCTAGCCGTGCCTTGTTACGACTTAACCCTTGTCACCGAACTTGCCTTAGATCCACATTCAAGTGGAGCGTTGGGCACTCCCGGCTCCCCTGGCTTGACGGGCGATTATCTTCCCGAAACTGGGAATTGATGTTCCCACCGTACGGACGGATTTCCCGTATACGGCGAGCTCTAATGCATTGTTTGTTTTAATCGGCAAAGTCGAGCGAGACCATCTTCGGTCAAATGCTCACCTCGCTTAATACCATTCATGAGCTGACAAAAGATTTTAAAATCTTTCTTTTTGGAAACCAATTTGGGTTGATTTTTCTTAAAGAAAGGAATTATTACTTTCGTCAGATCAGAACGATCAGACACCTCAAACCGATAGCAATTTTGATGATTGAGCCGATTGTCTTTTTGAAAATAGACATGGCCACAACCAAAAAATTTTCTCAATTCTCCCAGAATGGCCTTATCCTTCTCAATTAACTTGAGAAAAAATCTCGGCTCGATTCTAGTGCGTCTTTTGACTACTTTGGTCTGGGAAAAATCGCGAACATAAGCAGTAAAACTACCTTCGCCATCTACCAAACCAACAATATAATCTCGATTAATCATGACTTCTTAGAGAGAAGGCCTTCATCCCGAGCTTTTTATCGCGAGGGACTACTATGCTCCAGCTGACTTCTGACGCTGCGTCAGTTTCATTATATCATTACCAAATGGCAATGAACAGCGACAGATCTCCACAGGTCACTTTAAATTCTATTCCGGACATCCCAAACGAGTTTTTTAAAATATCTTCCCTACCCTCACCACCCATTAGTAAGTCGATATACTCTTTTTTGTTCGGGCTGTCTTTTGTCGCGAGTTCCTCCACCATCAACCTCGCGGTTAATGGCTAACTTTTGACTATGCTCTCTGACAAAGAGAGAGGCAGATTTTAACTGTCTAGAAAATAAAGCTGCTGTGCGCTTTTATTGTGAGTACAAGGCTCGAGAACGTATTCACCGCAGTATAGCTGACCTGCGATTACTAGCGATTCCAGCTTCATGAGGTCGGGTTGCAGACCTCAATCCGAACTGAGGCCGCTTTTTAAGATTTGCTCCACCTTACGGTCTTGCGTCTCTTTGTAGCGACCATTGTATTATGTGTGTAGCCCAGGGCGTCAGAGGGACATGCTGATTTGGCGTCATCCTCGCTTCCTCCCCGTTGAACGGGGCAGTCTGGCCTGACACTTGTAACAGGCCACGAGGGTTGCGTTCGTTTCCCCACTGAAGGGAACAACTCAAGCCACGAACTGACGACAACCATGCATCACCTGTCCAATTGTCCTTGTGGGAAATTCACCGTTTCTGGCGAACGTCAATTGGATTTCAAGCCCTGGTGAGGTTCTTCGTTTAGCGTCGAATTAAACCACATAATCCACCGCTTGTGCGAGCCCCCGTCTATTCTTTTGAGTTTTAGCCTTGCGGCCGTACTTCCCAGGCGGATCACTTAACGCATTTGCTGTGCCTCTCAGAGGGTCGATACTCCAAAAAGCTAGTGATCATCGTTTAGGGCGTGGACTACCGGGGTATCTAATCCCGTTCGATTCCCACGCTTTCGTGCTTGAGTGTCAGACAAGCGCCAGTTAGCTGCCTTCGCCTTTGGTATTCCCCATGATATCAACGGATTTCACCCCTACACCATGAGTTCTGCTAACCTCTCACTTCCTCTAGTTTAGCCGTTTCGCTTGCACTTTCCCGGTTGGGCCGGGAGTTTTAACAGGCGACTAACTAAACAACCTACGCACCCTTTATGCCCAGTAATTCCGGATAACGCTTGGGGCACTCGTTTTACCGCTGCTGCTGGCACGAGTTTTGCAGCCCCTTATTCATCGGGTACCGTCACTTTAGTTCTTCCCCGATAAAAGATGTTTACGTCCCTAAGAACTTCATCCATCACGCGGCGTCGCTCCGTCAGGCTTTCGCCCATTGCGGAAGATTCTCGACTGCAGCCACCCGTAGGTGTATGGGCCGTGTCTCAGTCCCATCGGTGGGGGTCAGCCTCTCAGCTCCCCTAAGCGTCATTGCCTTGGTAGGCCATTACCCTACCAACTAGCTGATACTCCGCAGGCTTTTCCCGAAGCGTTTTGCAACTTTGCTTCGTAAAGATTATCGAGAATTATCTAACCTTTCAGCTAGTTATGCTCGACTTCGGGGGAAATTCCCACGTGTTACTACCTCGTTTGCCGTGGGTCTAAACCCACTCGACTTGCATGCCTTATCCACGCCGCCAGCGTTCATCCTGAGCCAAGATCAAACTCTAATTAAAAGCTTTGATTTAGCTTGAATAGAACGGAACAGAAGAAAAAACAATTTATCCCGCCCTCGGCGGGGTTTTCTTCATCTAATTAATTAACACTGGTTTATGATTGTTTACTTGATCGATTGTCAAAGAACTAGGCCATTATACAGCAAAAAATAAGCCAGTCAAGGCTATGTTTTAGGCCATTTACACAAGAAGGAAAAGACGAGGTAACCCAAAAGTAGTATAATCTAATATAATAATTTTTCATTCATGACTTCTCGAAAACTCATTAAGAAAAAAAAAGAAAAAAAGATAAATAGACTCCCCTTTTTACTTATCGTTCCTACCATTGTTCTTCTTTTTTTTATCACACTCATTGGTACTTTTGAACTCAGATACGCTAATAAATTTTACCCTGGTGTTATGATTGCCGGAGAATCAGTTGGTGGCAGAACTCATGATGATGTTTTACAAGAATTTAAAGAAAAATCGGATGTTTTACTGAAAGATGGTTTAAGTCTGGTTCTTGAAAAAACAGATGGTAAGAAAGAGATAAATATTCCGGCGACTATCACTGGACTTAATTCCGATACTTTAGTTGAATATTTTTCTATTGTAGATTTAGAGGCAAATATCGCCCGCGCTTATGCTTGGGGACACAAAGGAACTGTTATCCAGAGATTAAAGGAGCAATTTGCTTCTATCTTAGGCAAAAATTTCACTTCTCCGGTATCGCCGCATAAAGAAGCAATTCAATCTCTGATCTCGCGCGAGACGAAAAATTTTCTTGTAACTGGAGTTCCGGCCAATTTTTCTTTGGATAGGAACAATAAAATAATAATTACTCCAGAAAAATTAGGCGACAATATAGATGCAACGAAAATTGTTGCTACAATTCTTCAAAAGTTTAATTCCTTTGAAATTCAGCCCATTGTCTTTAAATTGCAACCCGAAACTCCCTACCCCACAGAAGATAAACTTCGGCCTTTTCTAGAATTAGCGCAAGAATTTGCCAAGTCCTTGAATATAAATTTCTATTATCAGAACCACAAATGGAAAGTTAGCGGTAAAACACTGGCCACCTGGCTTACGCTAAAATCAGATTATGAAATGACTGTTGATGATAAAAAAATAGAAACATTCCTTTCAGCATCAGTTGCTCCGCTTATCAATGACCCACCCCAAAATAGCCGTTTTGAAATGAGAAAAGGAAATTTGGTTGAAATTTACCCGGGAAAATCGGGGCATGTGGTAAATATTAATAAAACAATAGAGCCAATTGAAAAAATTATTCCGCGAGTACAGAAGTCTTTTGCCACTACGAAAAATTTCACCGCAGCTTTAATTATTGCAGTAAATGATTCAAAAAATCAATTTAATACCAAACTTAATGTAATTGATGTCCCTGTCGAAACCATTAAAATCAACCCGTCGATTACGCAAAAAACCATCAATCAATATGGAATTAAAGACCTGATTGGGCGTGCCCAAACTAACTTTAAAAATGGTAGCCTCGATCGTCAGCACAACATAGAAGTTGGGGTCTCAAAAATAACAGGAATTTTAATCGCCCCCGACGAAGAATTCTCAACTATTAAAACTCTAGGAGAAATAACTGAGGAAACAGGCTTTGTTAAAGAACTTATCATCAAAGAAAATCGAAATGTCAAAGAACTAGGCGGTGGATTATGCCAACTGGCAACAACTCTTTTTAGAATGGCTATAGATGCGGGATTGCCCATTACCGAGCGCACTAACCATAAATATGTTATTCCCTTTTACGGCCCAGGACTGGATGCCACAATTTACGGTCCCCATCCAGATTTTCGTTTTGTAAACGATACTGGAAATTATCTTTTACTCCAGGGAACAGCGAAAAACAATGAAGTAACTTTTGAATTGTATGGCGTCGCTGATGGACGCACTGCCGAAGTTTCAACCCCAATATTGTATGATGAAAAACCGGTACCAGAAACGCGAAATATAATAACCATAGATCTTCCGGCAGGAGAAATAAAATGCTCAACAGCCACCTTTAAAGGAATCACCGCCGATACTGCTTATACCGTTCGTTATCCGAACGGTTATATAAAACAGAAATTTTTCCACAGCGTTTACGAAGCTTGGCCTAAAGTTTGCTTAATAGGCATCTCTTCAGATCTACTACGCCTGCTACAATAAAGTCGACTAAACTCATCATTTCTTACCTCCGACTAGCTTGTTTCGTTGCCAGGCCTCCCATTCCACCAGCAAGTTAGCCGCCACGAAGATTGACGAATAAGTTCCTGTGGTCATGCCTACCAAGAGTACGGCCGAGAAATAACGAGTAGATTCTGGCCCGAAAACCAAGAGGCAGATTAGGGTGATGATGATAGTGAGAGTAGTATTGATCGAACGAATGTAGGTCTCGTTGATACTGATACCCGCCACCTCGGCATAATCATTGCTCGTATGACGATTTAAGTTTTCACGGATACGGTCAAATACTACGATTGTATCGTTAATCGACAAACCGAGGATAGTAAGCAAAGCGGTAAGGAACAGAGCGTCAGCTTCGGCGCCGTAAAAGTGGCCGAATAGAGCCATCGCACCAGCTGAGATGGTAATGTCGTGGATTAAAGCAACAATCGCCGCCACGCCATATTTCCATGACTGCATATGATGCTTGGAAACTTGGCGAAAAACAATGGCGATAAAGATAATAATCAATAACACTACCAAGACGATGGCGATCATGCCTTTACGCGACAATTCTTTGCCCAAAGACGGACCAACCTGTGAAAATCTTTCCTCGGTAAATTGCTCTTTACCGCCAAGCGCCAGAGCTTTGTTGATAGCATCTTTTTCGGTATCACTGATAACTTTAGCCTTAACAATCAAACTCTTCTCTCCCACCGGCACGACTGATAAACTCTCCAATTTGGTTCCCACCAAAGCGGTTTTAATGTCTGCAACATTTGGTCGAACCTGCCGATATTCAATCTCCATGATTGTTCCACCGGTAAAGTCTGAACCAAGATTAAGGCCATAAGAAAATAACGAATAAAGAGCGACGGCGATCATCATCAGCGAGCCGATAAAGAAAATTCTTCGATATTTTACGATATGCATATTTTTATTTTAGTGCTTGAAAAAAGCGCTACCGAATAAGAATTTAGTAAGGCCGACCTGTCTGCTAAAACCAAGAGCGAATAATAGGGTTCGCGTTACCGTAATCGCCGTAAACATGCTCACGATAATGCCGAGAATAAGCGTCAAGGCAAAACCCTTAATCAGGCTGGTACCGAACCAAAAGAGAATAGCGGCGGAGATAATGCTGGAGAGATTAGAATCGCGAATTGAAGACCAGGCACGATGGAAACCTTCTTTAGCCGCTTCATGCAAGCCTTTCCCAGTTTTAAGTTCCTCCCTGAATCGTTCAAAAATCAGGATATTAGCGTCAACAGCAATACCAATCGAGAGAATGAAACCGGCGATACCGGCTGCGGTCAACGTGACGGGAAAAAGTTTAAAGATTGCCAGCATTAGCATCACATAAATTGAGAGCGAGACAACTGCCACCAGACCTGGCAAGCGATACCAAAGAATCATAAAAACGGCAACAATCAACAAGCCAATAAGTCCTGCCTCAACCCCCTTCTCGGTAGCTTCACTACCAAGCGTAGCACCGATAATTTCAGTCGAAACCAGTTTAATCGGCACGGGCAAAGCTCCCAGATTCAGATTGCGAGTCAGTTCTTTAGCTTCCTGCACAGTAAATTGACCACTGATTTCCGCTTGGCCGTCGCGAATTTCTTCGCGGACAACCGGCGCCGAGATGATCTGGCCGTCAAGCAAAATAGCGACTCGCTTACCGATGTTAGCCTTAGTAATTTCGTCAAAAAGTTTGGCTCCCTCGCTGTTAAACTCAATCGAAATCGACGGCGAAAGAGAGTTTTGGTTAAAAGCTACTGCCGCTCTTTTTAAATAACGGCCAGTAAGACCCGTGGCGGCAAAATCAGTTGAAGTGGCTCCGCTCGAGGTCGCTTTCTCAACCATAAATTCAAGATTAGGGGTAGCGGCAATCATTTTGGCCGCTTCTTTAACATCAGTCACTCCCGGCAATTCAACAATCAGACGGTTATGAACTTCTCCGGAAAGCGCGGAGCTCTCCGTTTGAACGATCGGCTCAGAGACGCCAAATACATTAACACGACGGTCAATTACTTCGCGCAACGAGGACATGGCATCGGCAACATCGGCCGGATTTAGTTTAGAAACATCAGCTTCGTAAGTAAGCCGGCTACCGCCCGAGAGATCAAGGCCCAACTTGAAGGGATGATAAAAACTCCATTGCGGATTGACTTCTGAATAATAATTAAAATAGCCAACTAAAATTCCCGCCAACAGCAGGATAATGGCCCAAAAACGGATCTTTGTCATATGTGGCTATTATAGGAGAAAACCGTTAAAAATCAACTTTTTAGCCACCCAATAAGCAACGAGACTAAAAATAAAGCCAAAACCAAAACCGGCCAAGATATCTACCGGCCAATGTACACCAGCCAGAACCCGCGTCGCACCAATAACCAGAGCACTAAGCAAAAAAATTAGGCCTAATCTCCTGTTTTGATAAAAAATTAAAAAACCCAGCGTGCTGAAAAAGACGGCATGATCTGAAGGAAAAGATTCGCCTCGGCCGGGAATAAATAGCGGCTTAATATTTGATAAAACTTCAAACGGCCGCGGCGCCGGCATATTGTATTTGTATAAGCTGGCTAAGATCCAAGCGAGAAAAGCGCCGATAAGAGCCAGACTAATAGTTCGTACAGCGGCAATTTTTTTCTTGGTTAGAATAAAATAAACAACTAAGCCAACCAAGGAAAGCCAAGGCAAAATCACGGAACAGAAATAAATCAGATAATTCACTTGTTTAATTCTAACAAATTTTTGAAGAGCATTGCTACTGTGAGTGGGCCAATGCCACCTGGTACAGGCGTAAAAAGCGAGCACTTGAGAGCGCAAGTGGGATCAGCATCACCAGCGAGCCTGCCATTTTGTTCGGACGTGCCGGCATCAATTAAAACCACACCGTCTTTAATCTGATCCGAAGTTATCAATCCCGGCTTCCCTGCCCCGCTGATAATGATGTCAGCTTGATTAACTTTTTCCTTCGAGTTTTTGGTATTAATATCAACGACTTCAACATTCGCTCCTTCCTGAGTTAGCCAAATTGCCACCGGCCGGCCCACCAATTTACCTTGGCCAATGACAACCGCTTTTTTATTTTTTAAAGAAATATTATAGCGCTCAAAAATTTCTTTAATCGCACCAACTACCGGACTCAGCACCTTAGTTTCTTCGCTTAGAGCATCAACATCTTTTTCTCTCGAAATAAGGTTAAGGATTTTTTCTTGATCAATTTGTTTAGGCAATGGCAGTTGGATAATAATGCCTTTTATTTTTTCATCCCTGCTTAATTTTTCAATTTCTTCACTTAGATCTTGTTCTAAAACATCAGCCGGGTATTTGTGAACGATAATTTCTATACCAAGATCTACGCCAAATTTCTTTTTACGTTCAATATATTTGGCTGAAGCTAAATCATCGCCCACCCAAACAATATCAAGTCTAAGTTTTTTACCCTGAGCTTGCTTGCAGCAAGCTTGCCGAACTTGTCGAAGGGTTTTCTTAAGACTCTGTTTTATTTCTTCAGCAATCGCCCGACCGTCAATAATCATAAATTACACAATATTTAAAATCTTTTTTAATTCGGCGATGCCCTCTTCCAATTTAACCTGCGGTATCCAGCCAAGAATCTCGCGCGCTTTGGTATTATCAGCAAGACTATCATGAGATTCTAGGCGAGCCGGTAAATATTCGACCTCACCACCAATCATTTTAGCCACCTCCTTAACTGAGAAGTTCCTGCCGGCGCCAATATTAAAAACTTCGCCACCAGTTGGTTCTTCCTTCTCCATTGCCAAGATATTAGCTCGCACCACGTCGTGGACGCTGATAAAATCACGAGTCTGCATACCATCGCCGGTAATGGTCAATTTTCGGCCTTCGCGTTTCTGTTTTAAGAACTTAGCAATAACCAAGGCGTAAGCGCCTTCCTCGCTCTGTCTCGGGCCATAAACATTAAAATAACGGAGGCAGACAGTCGGCAGACCGTAGACTTCGGAAAAAATCTGACAATAAAGTTCACCAATATATTTTTGCAAGCCGTAAGGACTCTTTGGGCTGGCTTTCATTTCTTCGCGCAGGGGCATTTCCTTTTGGTCGCCGTAAGCCGAACTGGAAGCCGAATAGATTACTCTCTTGACCCCAGCTTCTTTGGCCGCCAAAAGAACATTGAGAGTTCCGGTAACGTTAGTTTCATTGGTTTCAATCGGATGTTCAATGGAAAATTGTACCCGTGGCAAAGCGGCTAGATGAAAAACATAATCAGCACCGGCAAAAATCGGCTTGATTGATTCAAAATCGGTTATATCAAGCTGATGGAAATTCGCTTTTGGATTTATCTGTTCTTTCTTGCCACCTGATAAATTATCAATAAGATGGACCTCCTCTCCCCGCTCGATTAATTTATCCACGAGATTTGAACCGATAAATCCGGCTCCGCCGGTGACAATTATTTTAGCCATATTTTTAGATTCCTTTACGCAAAATTAAAATTTTAATGGTTTTTAAGGCAATGCTTAGATCCAGCCAAAAATTACGATTTTTGATGTAATATAAATCATAAGAAAATTTGATTCGCGTTCCATTAACATCCATGCCGTGATGAGGCTCCGCGTCTTGTTTAATTTGCGCCCAGCCCGAGAGTCCCGGCTTGATAATGTGACGAATATTGTAATAAGGAATCTCTTGACTGTAATAATCAACTCCGGAAGGGAGTTCTGGCCGAGGACCGATTAACGACATGTCTCCTTTGACAATGCTCCAAAGCTGGGGCAGTTCATCAATTCGGGTTTTTCTCAAGACGCTCCCGACTTTAGTGACTTTGTTTGTCTTGTTTCCTTCTGAATTAAGATCAACAATATTATCGCTCATTGATCTAAATTTATAAGTTTTAACAATTTTATTGTCTTTACCGATCCTCTCTTGAGAAATAAATAATGAACCGTCATCCTCCAACCACATCGCCAGATAAACAAACGGATAAAAAATCAAAGAAATTAAACCGAGAATGCTGGCAACAATAATATCCATCAAGCGTTTAAGGCCGTCATAGACCGGTTTGGGACGATTGGAAATATTTTCCAAAAACCATTGTTCTTTGAGCATCGAGACTGGTTCTCGATCAAATAATTCTTCATAAAAATTATGCAGTGGAATAAAACGGATGCCAGAAAAAATCATGCCATAAAAATTTTTAAGCGCCTGATCAATCTCTTCGTCATATAGATCAACAACAATTGCCGTAATACCAGATTTTTTAATGTCCTTGATTTCTCTTTCATTGGCAATGGTAATGTTGTATCTAGAATTATTTTTTATCTCCTGGATAACGTCATTGGCTTCCTGACGATAACAAGCAAAATAAATCTTTTCAGGGAGATTAAGATGGATATTGGGAACCAATAAACTGCGCCAAATAAAAACCAAGAAAAAAGTAATGAATAAATCGACAAACAAAAGCGTTTTTGGAGTAATACCAAAATAAGGAATAAAATAAAAGAAGACAACGGTGATGGCCGAGTTAATCAGTTGCGCATTGAAAATAACCCGCGGCAATTTGCGACGGAAGATCGAGGTGTGTTTGCCGTAAAGATCGGCGATATAAAAAACCAGCACCCAGATCAAAAAAATAATAATAAACGGCTTAAGGTGAGTTGAAAAAATTTCAGCACTCGGGTACTCGAAATTTCTGACAAAAAGCGCCAGCCAGAGCGAGACACAAAAAGCGGTAATGTCTCCCAAGAGGAGCACTAAAATCTCCTTTTTAGAAGAAATTTTCATAATTATTTGCATCATACACCCAAAAAGATTTTTATGCTATAGTTTTACCAATGAGTCAAAAGATGCGTATTTTTTATTTAATCACCAAGGGTAATTGGGGTGGTGCCCAGCGTTACGTCTATGAATTAGCTACTGCCCTGCCCCGCGGCGATTTTGAAGCGACAGTTGTTTTAGGCGAATATGAAACTTTGGAAAAAAAGCTTTCTGGTGCCGGTCTCCGCACGATCAAAATTGCCTCGCTTAAGCGCGACGTCAATCTTGTTAATGATCTAAAATCTTTTTGGCAAATATTCAAACTTTTGTGGCGAGAAAAACCGGATATCATTCACCTTAATAGTTCAAAAATCGGCGGACTGGGCGCCTTAGCTGGACGATTGGCCGGCGTGCCCAAAATCATCTTCACCGTACACGGTCTAGCCTTCAATGAAGCCCGGCCGGCTTGGCAAAAGACCTTAATCAAGATAATTCATTGGTTCTCGATAATTTTGTGCCATCAAGTAATTACCGTCGCCGATTGCTTGCGTGATCAAATCAACGCTTGGCCATGGATAAAAAATAAAGCGGTCACTATCCATAACGGTTTGCCGCCAATTAAGTTTTTTGAAAAATCAATCTCCCGCCGCGAGATACTGCCCAAACATAATGACCTGACCAAAAAATTTGACCGGGCAAGTAAATTTTGGATTGGCACAATTTCTGAACTGCATAAGAACAAAGGCCTCGACTTTTTAATTGAGGCTTTTGCCGCCACTGTACGTGGTCTAATTGGCAGTTCATTAGGTTGGTCGCTCAACTTGGTAATTATCGGCGAGGGTGAAGAAAGAGAAAGATTGGAAAATTTGATTAAAGCCAAGCATATTGAAGACCGAGCTTTTCTTGTTGGAAAAATCGAAGATGCGCGAGCATATCTTAAAGCTTTCGACATCTTTACTCTCACCTCGCGCACGGAGGCCCTGCCTTATGTCGTGCTTGAAGCCGGTGCCGCCGGTCTGCCGTTTATCGCTTCTGAAGTAGGCGGCATCCCTGAGGTAATCACGGGTCCGGAAGAAGGCATTCTTGTGCCCCCTGGCAATGTGGAAGAAATAAAAAAATCACTGATCTTCATGATCCGCAAGCCCAAATATCGCCAACTAGTCGGCGCCAATCTCAAAAAACGCATTCAAGAAAACTTCTCCATCAAAAAGATGGTCGAAAAAACTATTGAACTTTATAGAGACTAAAATTATTGCGGTCCGATAAATTCATTCTTGACATCATCGCGATGGAAAGCGAGAGAATATTTGCGCATGCCCATTAAGATTCCCAGACCGGCAAATTCGACTAAGAGATGCGATCCGCCATAGCTCATAAAGGGTAGTGGCAGACCGGTAATCGGCAAAATGCCAATATTCATCCCGACGTTGATGATAAAATGCGCTAAGAGCATAACAACTAAGCCCAAGCCAAAAAGAGTTTCAAAATTCGTCGCTCCGACCAAGGCGTTAGCTAAAATGCGCCAAAAAATTGCGCCAAATAAAGTAAAAACAATCAGCACGCCAATCAGGCCCCACTCTTCGGCAAAAGCGGCAAAAATGAAGTCAGTTTGATACTCGGGCAAAAATTTTAAGCGCGACTGCGTGCCATTGCCGACGCCTTTGCCGAAAATTTGCCCGGAGCCAACGGCGATAGTTGACTGAAAAGCGTTGTAACCAGAACCACGAATATCAGCCAGAGGATGAATAAAAGTGCGAATCCGCTCTTTTTGATAAGGGTGAAGCAAAAACGACCAGGCAAAAATAAAAGAAAAAGCGGCCACGAGCAAGAGTAGAAGCAAGTGCTTTTTGGACACACCGGAAACCAGGATCATTCCCAGCCAGATTAAAAAGACGACTAAAGCTGAGCCAAAATCCGGTTGGACGAGAATCGCCGCAAAAGGGATAAAGGCATAAAGGCCGGAAATGATGATATGACGAATATCGGCAATTTCGATATGGCGCTTAGAAAAATACTTGGCCAGCATCATCACTAAAATCAATTTCATAATATCCGCCGGTTGCAATGACAAACCGCCAAACGAGAGCCAGCTCTGCGCTCCCCTGATTGAATGTCCAATAACAAAAAGCAACGCCAGAACAGAAATAATTATCAAATAAAGAACAATCAAAACCCCGCTCTTGCGCAAAAAGCGCCAATCAATAAAAGATAAAGCCAAGAGAAGGGCGTAAGCGAAAAAAACCCAAGTAATCTGACGATCAAAAAAATAGCTTTGGCTTGTAAAAGAGTTCATAGTTACCAAGCCAAAAACAACCAAAGGAATGGTTGCCATCACCAGCAGCCAATCAATGCGACAACTGAGTTTCCTGATTACCGGCAAAATCATAGAGAGAAAGAAGCCTGGTCAAAACTATTGAGGCGCCAGTAAAAATCAAAGGAAGAAGGCGGAGAGGTAAAGGAACTGGGCCAAGTCAAAAAGACCAAGCGGCTTTCATTCGGACCGAGTCTGTCGATTAGAGTGGCGCTGGCAGCAAAAGCATTATTGTCAGCATCAGACAAAACCGCTGTTAATTTAACATCAGATAAAATATCCAGAGTTTGGTTTGTTACCCTGATCTTCAATTGCGGACGAGGAGTCTCAACAAAATTTTCCCGTTCAACGGTTATAATCTTGGGCACGGTTTGCGCTTTTTCCCACACTAAATCTTTATCAAACTCAAGAAAAGCCTGTTTGGCTTCTCGGCCGTTAGTAATTAAACGATTTTCAAAAATTACGAATTTTTCTCCGGGATTGATAAAAGTCGAACCGGTTCTCTTAATCAGCAAATTGTTCTCGTTGTCATAAAGATAAATGGTATATCCGGCTTGGCGAACACCTAAAGCCAAATTAGTATTTTCTACTTGGGTAGCAATATCATACCAACCAGGAGCGACGAGCAGTGGCCTCGTCCAGTAAATTTTTAAAGGAATAACCGCCGGCGCACAAGCAATAGCGCAAGGTCCGCCACAATCAACTCCCGCCTCTGCTTGATTTTGAACACCGTCAAAACATGATGGTCTCGGCCGATAAATAAGAAAAAGTACCAGCCCGATTAAAGCAAAAAAAACAAAAACCCCAACCAGATAATAGATTTGCCGTTGTCGCGCCCAGATAGCCATAATTAATTAAATGATACCACAGCAAAAAACATCGGGCTAGTTTAGTTGAGTTCTTTGTCCCGGCGGTTAGCTACTCTCCCCTTACGAGTACCATCGCTACGACCAAGCTTAACTTCCGTGTTCGGAATGAGAACGGGTGTGACCTTGGCGTCAAACCACCAGAACAAAAAATTCAACCCTTCGACAAGCTCAGGGCAGGCAAACAAAACAAAATGATTTTCAAGTTTCCTAATAGGAATGGATATATTAGTACTTCTCGGCTAAATGCTTTACAGCACTTACACCTAAAGCCTATCAACCTAGTAATCTTCTAGGAATCTCATAACGATACTTAATCTTGAAGTTGGCTTCCCTCTTAGATGCTTTCAGAGGTTATCCAGGCCCGACTTAGCTACAGGGCAATGCACCTGGCGGTACAGCCCTTAGACCAGAGGTCAGTCCACTTCGGTCCTCTCGTACTAGAAGCAGATCTTCTCAAGTATCAACGCCTGCAGCAGATAGGAGACCAACCTGTCTTACGACGGTTTGAACCCAGCTCGCGTATCTTTTTAATTGGCGAACAGCCAAACCCTTGGGAGCTTCTCCACCCCCAGGATAAGATGAGCCGACATCGAGGTGCCGAACTCCGCCGTCGCTATGGACGCTTGGGCGGAACTAGCCTGTTATCCCCAGAGTAGCTTTTATCCGTTAATCTCCGGCCGCGTCTAACACGAACCGTCGGTTCACTATGCTCTGCTTTCGCATCTGCTCGACATGCACGTCTTGCAGTTAAGCTCCCTTGTGCCATTACACTATCGGCACGGTTTCCATTCGCGCCTAGGGAACCTTGATAGACTCCTCCGTTACTTTTTAGGAGGATATCGCCCCAATAAAACTACCCACCAAATACTGTCTCCGACCGTTTTTACCGATCAGGTTAGAACATACCTCCGGACAGAGTGGTATTTCACTGACGAGTCCACGATAACCAAAATCACCGCTTCAATCTCTCCCACCTATGCTACGCAGTTCAAACGTATGCTCAATATCAAGTTGTAGTAAAGCTTCTGGGGTCTTTTCGTCTAGCTGCAGGTAGAGGGCATCTTCACCCCCACTGTATTTTCACCGGGCAAATCCTCGAGACAGTTCCCCAGTCGTGGCGCCATTCGTGCACGTCCGAACTTACCGGACAAGGAATTACGCTACCTTAGGACAATTATAGTTATTGCCGACATTCACCAGGGCTTATAAAATCAGCCATACCCCGCTCTCTGCCAAGCAGAAAGCTTCGCGTGGCACGCTCAACCTATTGCGGTATCACGTGTCCTGCGTAGCTCTTGCCAAGCACAGAGCGAAGTAGGACCGATCTTATTTGACCTTCTGGCATTGGTCAGGCGTCACCCCCTATACTTCCTCTTGCGAGTTCGCAGGGAGCTGTGTTTTTGATAAACAGTCGCCAGGGAATCTTTAGCTGCGGCCTCCCGTAGGGAGGCAGGCCTTATCGCGAACTTACGGCCGCTTTTTTGCCGAGTTCCTTGAGGATCTCTCACCCGTTCGTCTTAGTCTTCTCGACCAAACCACCTGTGTCGGTTTGCGGTACGGTCCCGTCTAATTTAAGCTTAGAAGTTTTTCTCGGAAGGCTCTTCATAAAAATTTCCCAACCCGAAGGAAGGAATTTTACCGGCCGCGCAAGTTGAATTGAATCAGTCTCCCGGATTTACCTAAGAGACCTTGCTTAAGCTAGTAACGCCAATCCAATAAGGCGCTCTTACTTTTTTCCTCCGTCACTCCATCGCAATCAGACGAGGTCACGGAATATTAACCGTGTGTCCATCAGCTCCGGCTTTCGCCATCGCCTTAGGCCCGACTAACCCTTGGCTGATCAACATTGCCAAGGAAACCTCGGTTTTTCGACGCCCCGGGCTCTCACCGGGGTTGCGGTTACTTGTGCCAACATTCTTACTTCTCTGCGCTCCATCCCTGACTCACGTCGAGACTTCACAGCGGCAGAAAACACTCTCCTACCGTCCGACCCCTTGCGGCGTCGGACCCTCATCTTCGGTACTACGTTTTAGCCCCGATAATCTGCGGCGCAAAATTTCTTGATGAGTGAGCTATTACGCTTTCTTTTAATGATGGCTGCTTCTAAGCCAACATCCTCATTGTCAGAGAAATTTTACCTCCTTAAGTGCACTTAACGTAGATTTAGGGACCTTAGATTGAGATCTGGGCTGTTTCCCTTTTGACCAACGGACCTTAGCGCCCGTAGTCTTACTGCCTAGTACTAGTCTCTGGTATTCGGAGTTTGATAGAATTGACGAGGTTTCCCCCTATTCAACTCTTCCAGTGCTCTACCCCCAGAGGGTTCGCTAGACGCTATCCCTAAAGATATTTCGGAGAGAACCAGCTATTACCGAGTTCGATTAGCTTTTCACTCCTTACCACAAGTCATCCGATAGTATTGCACGGCTAAACGGTTCGGACCTCCCACCGCCTTTCGGCGATGTTCATCCTGCTCATGGTAAGCTCACCCGGTTTCGGGTCTTATACATACTACCTTTCAGCTTGCTTAGCTCGCGAGACCAAAGCAGGACCTCACAAGCTAAGAGCTGAAAAACGCGCTTTCACACTCGGTTTCCCTATAACTCCACCGCCGTAGCGGATTAGTTAAGCAATATGCATAAACTCGTTGGCTCATTCTTCAATAGGCACGCCGTCATCTCGGCTGTCTTGCGACAGACGGACTCCGACTCCTTGTAAGCACAGGGTTTCAGGTACTATTTCAACGCCCTCATCGGGCTGCTTTTCACCTTTCCCTCACGGTACTAGTTCACTATCGATCTCTAAGCGTATTTAGCCTTGGCAGTTAGTTCTGCCGGATTCCCTCAAGGTTATCGTGCCTCGAGGTACTCGAGAGCAACAGCAAAAGAGAAATTAAATTTTTCAACTACCGGGCTGTTACCGTCTATGGCTCCGCTTCCCAGCGGATTCGTCTAAATTAATTTTTGATAACTCTTCTAGTAATACTACGCCGTCACCTCACAACCCCCTAATTCTTGCGAAGTAGGGTTTGGGCTTCTCCCTTTTCGCTCGCCGCTACTAAGGGAATGTTTCTGCTTGCGCAGAATTTTTTTCTTTTCCTCCGGGTACTAAGATGTTTCAATTCCCCGGGTCTACGTCCTGTCTTGCGACAAGACATCTACCGTAGGTAGATGGGTTTCCCCATTCGGACACCTCCGGATCAAAGGTTGCTAGGCACCTCCCCGAAGTTTATCGCAGCCGAGCCACGTCCTTCATCGCCGCTTAGAGTCAAGGCATCCACCCTGTGCTCTTAAAATTTCCTATTAGGAAACTTAAAAATCATTTTTACTTTTTACCCGCCCGCTTGCGCGTTCGGGCATACAGTTTTTTTACCTTTTTCCACCTCCAACAATCCAAAGACCCCAAACAAATTGGAATTGATTGTCGTAGTGGCATGAAATTGTCAAAGAGACAATCTATCTGGACATTCACCATCCTTCGCTAAAGCTTCGGGGTGGTTGATCAAAGCTTTGCTTTGATCAAAAAACCGCTTTCTTCAAGCGGGTTTCGAAACTGCTCAAATAAACCGAGCTAGGTTTTCCGCTTGAATTTGATGGTTTTTTTATTCAACATATCTGATGGCTCTATTATACGCGAAAACAAACCGCCGTCAAGGAGTATCCTGACGGCGGTTTAGGCCTTAATTTAAGCCTGATTTTAAACTAGTCGCGGCGAGAAATTTCGCCCCGCAATTTGTTGATGAAGTTGGCAGCCGCATCTTTGCCGCCCAAACCGAAAGACAGGCCGAGAGCAATGGTAATCGTGGCCACAATACCGGTCATAAAGATCTGCAAGAACGGGCCCATTAGGCCAAGCTGCTCCAAAGCCATAACAAAGGCGAAGAGCCAGATCAGCCACTTGGTAACACCGCCAAAAAGTTCAGCTGAAGAGATCATGGCCGCCTTAGCGGAAGCAACCACGATTTTCTGCATAACATCGGCCAAAACCGCGGCAATGATCAAAATTATCGTGGCGATAATCACTCGCGGAATATAACCGACAACTTCCTGCAGGAAGACATTAACCTGATGCAATTGCAAGACATCAAGCGCCGCCACCAAGAAGCCCAGAATGATAAACCACTTGACTAAGACGCCCAAGAAAAGGCCAGAATCCAAGCGATAGCCGGCGCGCTGTAAGAGCACATGGATATCCAACTTTTCGAGCACTTTATCGATTTTGATGGCTCGAATTATTTTGGCCACCCACATGCCGATGGCCTCGCCGACAACCCAGCCAGCGACAAACAAAACGACAGCAATAGCAATGTTAGGAATGTAAGTAATGACTCCATTGGCTAGATTTTGGAAAGAACCAGCCAAGGCCTGACTCCAACTTTCTACGTTAACCATAATGTTAATAAATTTTTACTTTGAACCTGATAATAATATAAAGACCTTTATCTTTTAGATAGACTGCAGTTTAGCATAAAAAACAAGTTAATTCATCCCCCAAACAAGTTTTGTGTGGAAAAAACTTAACAAATACGGCTTAAATCCGTAATTTTGCTTATTCTTGAACCGTTAAACGATCAATTAAAGCCTTGTGCGGATAATCTAGAACATCTCTCAAGAAGCGGTCGCTGGTATTTAACCGGTAGATGTAGTCTCTGGTGTCCAAAGTGGCATAAACCAGCTCTCGGCCAATCTCCGCTTCAACGGCGGAAATGACACTTTCAATAGCGCTGCGTCGCAGCTCGTCGCCGACAATCAAAAGATCAGCCCGAGTCCCGCCATCCTGCAAGAAAATACCTGACAAAACCAGGAGTTTAACCTTGCCGCAATTTTTAAAGCGCTCGGCCAGCTCTTCCCGTCCGGCCAAAAAATCGGTATTAAAAATCGATTTAAGATGCTCCAGATAAAGAAAATCGGGATTAAGCGACCAGACTCGGCTTTTTAAGCCGGCTTTAGTATTTTTAGTTTTCTTTTTGCCCTCCGCGGCGATTGGAGCAATTGTCAATTTTTTAAGAGTGGCAAAGCCAATCTCTTCCAAAAGCTCCAGTTCCCGACGGAGAGTAGTCGTGCCGATTTTGGTTCTCTTCTTTAAATCGGGCTGAGAAAAATAGAGATTGGAATTAAAAATAAACAAACGCAAAAGCTTTGTCCTTTCCCGGCTGCCAAACAGCTTAGCCAAAATATCCCCTGCCATACACTTTCAAATTACCAAGCTTTAACCCTAAGGTCAAATACGCCAAACAAAAAAGGCCCCCAAGAGCCTTTCTTGTTAAAATTATTCCAGATAAGGTTACTTGACTTCCACTTTGCCGCCGGCAGCCTCAACCGCAGCTTTAAGTTCGTCAGCCTCCTCTTTCTTGGCCTCAGGTTTAAGCACTGACGGGACGGCGTCAACCAGATCCTTGGCTTCTTTCAGGCCTAAGCCCAATTTATCTTTGATGGCCTTAATCACTTGAACTTTTTGTTCACCGGCAGATGTTAAGGTAACGGCAAAAGAATCCTTAACTTCAACTTCAGCTCCACCGGCCGCTCCCGCTCCCCCGGCCACAACTACCGCTTGAGCCGAAACGCCGAATTTCTCTTCTAATAACTTGACGAGCTCGTGCAATTCAAGCACGCTCATAGTTTCAATTTTTTCGACTAAATCCTTGAATTTAGCCGAGATTTCAATAACTTTCTTTTCTTCTTCCATAATATTAATTATTAATTGCTAATACTTTCTTTCTGTTTAGCAATAGCATCGAGCGCCATAACTAAACCTTGAATCGGCGAATTGATAACATTAACAAACTGAGCATACAAGGTTTCCCGACTGGGAATCTTGGCCAAAGTCAACATCTTCTCGGCCGAAGCGTAGGATCCCTCAAAAACTCCGCCAATGATTTTAATGACCTCCGCATTTTTCTTATGAAAGTCATAAATCTCCTTAACCGGCTGAAGAGGATCTTCCTCACCTCCGTAAGCGATAGCGACTTCTCCGCCAAGCTCCGGCAATTCACCGGCAAATGAGGCTTCGCCAAAAGCGCGTTTGATTAAAGTTTTCTTGGCCACATAATAACCAATGTTTTGTCCGCGCAATTTGCGGCGCAACTCATTGATACCGGCAACAGTTAAACCGTGGAAATTAACAAAAACCAAAGACTTGCCCTTGGCAATAATCTCCTTGATTTTTTTACTTATCTCAACTTTTTTATCCTTAGTGATTGCCATGATAGATTTATCTTACCCTACTTCGCTAAAGCTTCGCAGGGTAATTTTTTAAAATTTTAATTTTAAAAAATTAAAACGGCTAATAGCCGCGTTTCGACCTGTCCACCGACAGGCGGACCTCCGGAGGTTTTACTCGCTCGCCAAACAGCTTGCGATACCTGCCTTCTACGGCTTTTGAAAGCTTAGCACAAAATCCGGCTGAGTCAATCAGGGATTGGCCACGTAGGCATCCGGAGATACCTGCTGGATATTGTCGTAATACTGGACAAGCAAAAGAGCGGCCACCGCGACAATCAAGACGACAATAAAGCCGCCGAGCATTCGCCAAAAATTATTATTTAAATAAGACATTTTTTATTTTTTCAATTAAACTTGGTTCTTTAGCTAAAACTACGACCTTTTTAGCTTCTGATAAATTACCTTTATCTTTAGCGGCAGCAATAACCGAAGCCGTTTTTCCGTTTGTTTTTAGAACCGCCAACTGCTGCTTTAAATTCTGCAATCTTTCTTCCAAAGCGGTAATTTTTTCCAAATCAGACTCAACCGTTCCTCGGCTCGAAGCTTTGTTGCCATCGGGATAGGTCAAGGCAATCTCGTTGATGTTGACACCGGCCAGACTAGTGGCTCCAAGCGGTATCTTGATTGCCGAGCGAGAACCAATGATGGTGTCCAGAGGAAAAACATGTCTTTTTTCGCCGGCGATTAAGCTCCAGCCGCTTAGATTCTGTTCCTTGTCGCCAGTGTTGGTTAGTTCAACATAGCCGGCCGCTAAATCAATATCGCTAATTTTGACTTTTGATTCGGTAACCAAAACCGTGGTGCGAGCCACCGCCTGCTCTTCCTTGCCGAGAGAACCGTTAAGCACCACTTGGTAATTCCCCGGGAATTGATAGGTATGATGAACCTCGGTGCCGATAGCCTTAGTGCCGTCGCCAAAACTCCAGACAAACTTGGCTTCTCTTTTAGATTTGCCTTTATTTTGCGAAGCCAAAAAAATAATCGGCGTTCGCACCGTCGCCAAGCGTTCCCGGCCAGCGCTGATTTTAAAAGACTCTTCTGCCGTATAATTGCTTAAGCCGGCATCGCCGGTGTGAACCGAGGAATCATCATCTTCATCAGTCTCTGTTTCCTCGTCGGCTTCGTCAGAATCATTCCCTGATCCGGCGCCATTGCCAACGGTTATATAATCTTTCATTTTCAAGAAAGTGACATCGCCGATCCCGCTGACATTTTTTATTTCTTCAATATTTTCGAAAGGACCGTTGGTGTTGCGATAATCGATAATGCGCCCGGCAATTACCGGGCCCACCTCCGGTATCTTGTCCAACTCCTCCAGACTGGCAGTATTAATATTGATTAAAGACGCCCAAGTTAAAAGAGGAATCAACAGTAAGATTAAAAAGAAAAAAAATTTGCTTAGATTTCTAATATTCATAGACATCAACGATTTTGCCCAAATTGTCATAAAGAGTGATAGTATCATCATCCTGATCCCATAAAGGCCAGTTCTGGTTTAAGAAAACTCGCCATTCCTTGGTGTAAAAATCGCTGTCGCGAAGATGATATTTAACGCAAGATTCATAGTTAAAATGTTCTTGCAGATAAGCCAGGCACAATGAACCGATCTTTTTGCCATCTACCAACCGACCCTCCTCCTCGTCTTCTGTCACCTTGGGAATATGGCACCTCCTTAACCTTGAGATGAAATCAACGCAGGCTCCGCTCTGAGCTTTGGCTCCAATCTCTTCCTTAGGCAAAGAACAATCAGTCGAAACTTGCGGGCGAAAAACATAATCGGCATCCTTCAAATAACCAACGCATTTGTTTAACAAAAAGCTGGTGGTAATAAATCTTTTGGCCACCGCCGGCGCCGAGCCTGAGGAAATTACGGCCTTGCCTCCGGGAGAAATTGAAATGGGTACCAAACCGACAGAGCCGTAGCTGACCGAGGGTAGACGCTTGCCTTCCGGAATAGTAACGGACGAAACTCTGGTTGCCAATAATCTCCTGCCCTCCTCCACGTAATCAACCGAGTTTTGCAATTTCCAGCCGCTGATATTAATCGGATTTTTATTGGAGCGTGAAGCAGAGAGGATTAGGTATTCTTCAGACAAGGGGCCGGAACGATCATGCGGCCTGACTTGTGAAATATTTATTTTGCCATAATAAGCGCTCTTGGTCGGATCTGTTTCGTCGGCAGAAGTTTTCTTTTGCGAGACCGGCTGGCTGGTCTTTAATTCAGCTTTGACAATGGGCTGGGTTTTATTAGCCCCCTGTTCAACACGCTCGATCCCTCCTCTCGCCGCCCAGAAATAAAACAAAGAAAAAACAACGATGAAGATAATGAGTAAATCTATTTTGCCTGAAGATTTTGCCATAAAATAATTAGGTTTGCTGGAAGAAGAAGAGATCAATTTCGGGAAATGTCTTAGTAGACTCTTCCACGTATTTGATTATAATTTTACTCGGTTCGACTTTAGGGTTAAGCTCCAAGGCTTTTTGAGCCTGTTCCTTAGCCAAGTTAAATTTAGCCATATAGATATAAGCAACCGCTTTCATCCAATACGATTGCGGAGCTTGCGGCACCAGTTTTATTGCTTGGTCAAGAATAATCTGCGCTTCGGCCAATTTATCCACTTCAAACAATCTTTGATAAATTAAAACGTCGGCTAAATTTAAATGGGCGCGAAAATGAGTCGGATGCTCTTTGAGGAAATGCTTATATTCTTCCTCAAAAAGCAGGATTTCTTTCTTGAGATTTTCCACCTTGACCGGATCCTCCAAGACCTTGGTATTCTCCGCTATTCCCCGCTCAAAATCGGTTGAGGTTCGCCAAAGAAAAGCGTGTTCGTCAATCGGCGAACCAAAAAGGGTTTTATAATAAGGCAAGCGTTTTTCCGCCGAACCAACGTCGCGAATATAGCCATTAACGACTTGGGCCCGAACGAAAGGCAACCAGCCAAATAATAAAGTCCCGCCGAAGAAGCAGATCAAAGCAACAGCGATAGAATATTTGAGATAAATCGGCGCAATAATTTCTGTCGAATTCTTACTGCTATCTCTTTTTGATCGCCTCCATAAAACAGTGGCCAGAGCAATCATTAGGGCCAGGAGCGGATAAGAAATAGAAGTGTCAAAAGCCGTTTGTAATTCCAAAAGATGGAGAGAAAAATAAACGGCCAAAACCGCCGCCAAAATACGGTCGCGCCCATCTTTAGCATTTAAAAATAAATAAATTAAAGAAAAGACAGCCACAAGATAAAATAACAGATAAAAGGCCAAACCAATCAGGCCGATGTCCACGGCCTGATCAATGATCACATTGTGCGCTCGGTCAAACCAGGCCTCCCCGCCGTAATCAGCCTGCAAGAGACGGTTATCATAATGGCTGTTGAAAACCTGTTCAAAGTTATCAATCCCCCAACCTAAAGATGGCCGCTCTTTAATAATCCCAGCCGACATTTCCCAAACCAAGGGGCGTGCCCTGGTCGCCTGTTTGAGATACAGCTCATTGATCAAACCGCCAGAAGATAAGAGGGAGAAAATCGCCAGAGCTAATCCAAGGAAAAATAAAACTCCAATAGCGTAAGAGACAATGGCTTTAGTTTTGACCTGCTTGATTTGGAAAATCAAAAAAATGCCTAGTAAAAAGAAAATCGAAATCAAAATAACATAAGCTGAAGCCAGTGCTTCGCCAGCCAGCCCGCCCGAGAAATCGCCTAACCAAATTTTGTGATTGATGATGTAAGGATTAATGATCAAGAGAACTGGCAAAAGATAATGCCACCATTTTCTCTTGTCTATTTTGGCCAGATAATAAACAGCTAAAAGAAAAGTACCAAAAAGATACATGCCGGCAAAAGTGGAATTGCCGAAAGTAAAAGCATCATATGAAAAACTCTTAAAAAACAGTCCAAAACCTTCAGGACCAAATAAAGACAGCATAGAATAGAGAGCTGTAGAAAGAATTATAACCAGAATCAGTTTATCTTGTTTTTGACGATCAACTAAAAATTGAGCCAGAGTAAAGATGAAAAAGCCAAGACCAGCCAAGTACCATAAACCAGTGGTGCGAGTCGCTACCGACCAAAAAGAAGTCGAGAAATCAAAACCAAAGAAAGCGGAGATAATTAAAACCAGATAATAAACAGCCAAGGAAATAAAAATCGGCGATTTAGCCAAAGCCAGAGAACTTTTTCCCTTAAACAGCCAGATGCCGAACCAGATAGCCAAAAGAGAAGAAAAGAGAATCAAATTAACCGAACGGGACGAAGAACCGGCATAAAGAAAACTGGGGTAAAGAACAAAAGGAAAAAGAATAAAAAAAAGATAAATGAGATACTCAAAAATCTTACCCGAGAAAATACTATTTTGACTTGGCATATAACCATATTATAGCCTTTTTGACCAAACAGACAACAAAAAACCGCCCCGAAGGGCGGTTTTTTGTTTGGCGTAAGATTAAACTTACTAACCCAAGATTAGTTCATATAGATGTAGTCCGTCTGGAACTCATCAAGGTTAGAAGAATAAGTATTAGCCATAGAAGTGTCGTCAGAAGTATCCCATTTAACACCGGTCAAACTCGTTCGGTATTGACCAGCCCCAGCTGTCGCACCGTTAGGTACGGTAACAGTAAGAGTAAGGGTTTCTTCCTCGCCATCTTCAATTTCGTAGTTACCAACTGCCGTCTTGCTCGTGTCGGTATTGTTGGCAAGTGTACCGGTAATTGTCACTGAGGTAGTGGCGGTACCGGCCTTATCAACAGCGTAAGTGTAATTACCGCTGGCAAGAGAAGACAAGTAAACAGTGTTGCCAGTAGCCTTAACCTTAAACTTGATAGTAAAGGTTGAGGTATCATTAGTGGCACCATCTTCAGCACTAAGGGCAGCATCAGTACTAACCAGGGTCAATTGGATACCTTCAGTGCGGAATTCCTGAGCGTTACCAGTAGCGGTACCGGACTTCTCAGTGGCATCAGCCAATTGATCACCCTCATCGTTCTCCGCGTCAATGTAATCGCGGTTAGTAGAAGTGATTTGGGCTTTCAAAGTATCACCTTCATCGAAGGTACCAGCCTCAATGTCATTGATGTCGGCCTTAACAGTAAATTCTACAGTATCGCCAGCTTCAATCGTGTAATCAAGATTGTCGAAGGTAACAGTTCCTGGGTTACCAATGGTAACACTGACAGATTCCGAATACTCTTCATCACCAAGTACCAAGATTACATTACCGGTAGTAGTAGCGGCATCGCCGGCAGTACCAGTAGTAGTCAAAGTAACTGGCAATTCATCAAGCAAGACGTCGGAATCACCTTCCAACTTAATCTTACCCTTCAAGAGAACAACGTCTTCGGTATCCTCGGAATCGTCAACCAAAACAACACCCTCTTCAGGCGTATCGGAATCGGTCGACAATTTAAGTTCAGTATCAGCGGCTGAGGAGAAGGAAGTAAAGTTGATTCCCGTTCCGGCTGGAGTACCATCACCGTCCAAGGTAGCTAAATCACCGGTAGAACTATCGGTGGTAACTACGCCCGAACCGTCAGCAAACTTAACACTCTCAACTGAGATCGCCCAGCTGTCAGCAAGAAGATCAGCGGAATCAATGTTGTCAACCGCGTCGATAGTAACATAAAACTTCTCGGTCTCGCCTGCTTCAACAACTACGCCGCTGTCCAAAGTAATGGTCTTGGAATAAACGTCGTTGCTGTTCTGAGAGAAGTCGTCAGCATCAGCTGAACCAACTTTGGTTGAACCTTGCCAGATAGAGACGGTATCAACGTACTTAGTCAAGCGGTCAGATCCAGTGTTGCCATTCGGGTCAAGGTCAATCTTCATCGCCTTCAACAAAACGTCGCCGTCGTTGGAAGCTTCAATCTCCATACCGAGGACTTTAACATCCTCTTCGCCTTCGCCAACTTCCTCATTGCTGTAGGTAGACAGTAAGGCAATATCATCAATAGTGCCATCAGTTCCTTCCAAAGTGGCCGGGGTGGTAAGACTATCGCACTTAACACCTGTAATTGCGCTCCAACCAACAGTTGAAGAACAACCTTCTGGCAAACCAGTCGTGGTCGAAGTGGTTGTGGTCGTAGTGGTCGTGGTCGTAACCGCTAACTCAGCGAGTTTCGCGCGGCTAATCGGACCAAAATAACCGGCAGGTGGGTAGACATTATTGGCAGTTTGCCAAGCGGCAACAGCCGCCTTGGTCATAGGACCAAAGTAACCCAAGACACCGCTAAAATCAAGATAACCCTCGTCAATAAGATATTGCTGAAGAGCGGAAACCTCGTTACCGCGACTACCAACAGTCAAAGACGTGGTAATAGTCGGGATTGAGCTACTGGTAGTAACACTACTACTGGTAGATCCACTCATCGATGCAATTTGGGCTTGCAAATCGGCAATTTGCGCCATTAAGTCGTCAACGGTTGTAGCGCTGGCAACATTAACGAGGGCAAACATCGCCACGAGTCCCAAAACTATAACTAATTTTTTACTCATGTTTTAATAATTTACTTATAATAATAAACTTATAATCCCTAATAATTTTATTGGCTTGTACACCTCGAAGCCAACAATTAACCGGCAAAAATTTTGCGAGCTAATTGTTGACCGCGAAATCACAAACCGGAGCGCCTCACTATATCGACGATAGCAAGACAAAAAATTAACTAAACGAAAATAATTTCGGATCAGGATATTTAATTGTCAATGATCCTTACCTGTTATTATAAATCCACCTTGAATAATAGGCAAAAAACTTTGTGGATAACTTAATTTTGGCTTAAAACAGGCAAAATCATTGTATACCAAAAACAATCGGGGGTCAATAATTTAAGCCAGCAAATAACGACTCCAGCGCCTGTCCCCTTTTTTCTCCAATAATCGCTGTTGAACAAGGTCGGCCAACTCGCGCTGAATGGTTTTGGAACTGCAACCACCGACAGCTTGAGTTATGTCCTTTATAGAAGTCCAGTCTTTTCCTTTAAGAAAATTAACAATCAGCGACCGGCGAGAATCCTTGGCGCCATCACGTTTTTTATGAGGCAAATGGCTTATTTTTTGATAAGAATTGTCATTTCTTGATAATTGAGTATTGGTTGCCAAGGCTAATTGTTTTTCTGACTCCAAGTTGCGATCTAAACATGTCTTTGACAATTCTTCTTCTGACAAAGTAGTTACTTTGATTAAATTTGTCTCTTTCAATTGGCTGGTTAACAACTCTTTAAGACCTGTGTACTCTTTTTTCAAAAGAGAAATATTCATTTCGGAAATAAAATTGCCGGCCAAAGCGACTTCCAGCCACACTAATAATTGCCCAATTTTATTAGAAATTGTCTCAATCAGATTGGCGTTTAATGTCCTTAATTCCAAAAGAAAAGATATGTCCGATACAAGACCGAGAGAACTGTCTCTCAATCTCCACTTCAAAGGTTCGTTATCGGGCAATAAAGATGTTATAAGATAAACTGCCTGAGATAATTTTTTGTTTTTTAAAGAAATATAAGCCAGCCAGCGATTTGGGTCATTAATTAGTGATATGTCTTTTATATTTAAGTCCTTTTGATTTTCCATATTGGTCAACTCTGTCCTTAATATATTGACCTTTAAATTGTCCTTAATATACACTAAGCGCTCTTGGTTGTCTAATTTATCCACAATGACTTTAAAATAACCGAGAATTACGGCTTAAGACAATTGTTTGATATAATTATCGGTATGGCGAAAAATGATAACAAAAAAAGGAAGGGTCAAAATGGCCAAGGAGATTTTAAAGAAAAAATTAATTACCTTAAAAGCGAGACTAAGAGAGCAGTTGCCGCCGTTTTATCTTTTGCCTTGGCAATTTTCTTTATCTTGGCTAAATTTGGCATTGGCGGACCAGTGGGCAAGGTTGCCTATCAGATCCTCGATAAATTGTTCGGCTTGGGCTTTTACTTGATTCCCTTATTGCTGATTCTTTTGGGAATTATTCTTTTGCGCTCGATCAAGATCGGCCTGGTCGCCACTAAAATAATTAGCGGCTTTTTATTCTTAATCGCCCTGCTCGGCATGTCGAGCATTATCGGCCAAGAGAAAACCGGCGGACTTATCGGCCAAACCATCGCTTCGCCCTTAATTAAATTTTTTGACTATTACGCCAGCCTGGTTTTTCTGGGAACAATTATTATTATTTCCCTGATTATCGCTTTTGATACGCATCAAATTTTAGGAATTTCTCTCTGGCGGCGACTTTGCCAACACGGAAAGAACGAGGAAAATTTGGATGATAATATAACAGTTACCGGAGAATCAGAAGAAGAAGGCAAAAGTGAAACTGCAACATCTCAAACAAATGACAAGGAAGGAGAACTGGCTAATAAAAATACGGCCGAAAAAAATAAAGCTGACGAGAAATCTGGCGCTAAAGACGACAGCGGCTTTCTGGGTTCTTTTTCCCTCTTCGGCCGAAAATTAAAAGGCGGAGAATTTACGCCTCCGCCGCTCTCCTTGTTTGAACGGGACAGTGGCAAGCCCAATGCCGGAGATATTAAAGCCAATGCCAACATCATCAAGAGAACACTGGCTAATTTTGGCATTACCGTGGAGATGGACGAAATTTCAATCGGCCCGTCGGTTACCCGCTATGCTTTAAAACCGGCCGAAGGCATTAAACTTTCGCGCATTGTCGCTTTGCAAAATGATCTGTCGCTTTCTTTGGCCGCTCACCCCTTGCGCATTGAGGCACCGATCCCCGGCAAGTCATTGGTCGGTATCGAAATACCCAACAAAGTTAAAGCGATAATTCGTCTTGCTTCCCTGCTTTCTACCACTGATTATACCGAATCGCATCACCCTCTCTATGCCGCTTTGGGGCGAGATATTTCCGGCAGCCCTCGTTATGCCAATCTCGCCAAAGCGCCCCATATGCTGATTGCCGGAGCGACCGGTTCGGGCAAATCAGTGACCATCCACACCATTATCGGTTCCCTCCTTTACCGCAACCCGCCGGAACAATTGCGCTTTATTATGATTGATCCCAAGCGTGTGGAATTAACTCTTTATAACAAAATCCCCCATCTGCTTACTCCGGTTATCACTGAACCAAAAAAAGCGATCGCTGCTCTGCGCTGGCTGGCGAAAGAAATGGACCGCCGTTACGATATCTTGGAAGCGGAAGCGGTTCGCGATATCCAGTCTTATCATAAAAACATCATGGCCAAGGCGCTAGAAAAAGCCGGTGAGGAAGAGGAGGTGGAGCGCATGCCTTACATCGTGGTAATTATTGACGAGCTGGCCGACATTATGACAGCTTACCCGCGAGAACTTGAAGCGGCCATTGTCCGTTTGGCCCAGATGTCCCGCGCTGTCGGCATCCACCTGATTCTTTCTACCCAGCGGCCCAGCGTGGAAGTTATCACCGGATTAATTAAGGCCAATATCCCCTCTCGCATTGCTCTCCAAGTCGCCTCGCAAATAGATTCGCGAACAATCTTGGATGCGGCCGGCGCGGAGAAACTCTTAGGCGCCGGCGATATGCTCTACATTTCGGGCGAAATGTCCAAACCGGTTCGTCTGCAGTCGGCTTTTATCTCCGAAGACGAGGTTAAAAAAGTTGTTGCTTATTTGGCCGAACAATATGCTGACGCCCTGCCTTCAGAATTGAATTTGAGCGCCGAAGAAGCCTCTGCTAACGGTGCTAAAAACTCTTTTGCTGCCGACTTTGAAGACAGTGGGACCGATGATGATCTCTATGAAGATGCCCGAGCCGCCGTACTGGAAGCCGGTAAAGCCTCTGCCTCTTATCTCCAGCGAAAATTAAAGGTTGGTTACGCGCGAGCTGCCCGCCTGTTGGATATGCTGGAGGAACACGGAGTGGTCGGACCAGGTGACGGAGCTAAACCGCGAGAAGTCTACGGTTCAAAGGTCGAGGCGGAAACTAACGGCGTTAATGACTTCAGCGTCTGATGCCCCGAATAAGAAAAAATTATCCTTGGCTCAAGACAATGGTTATTGTCGTGGTTATGGCTGCAGCCATTATCGGTTATTCAACTTTGAAGCTGAAGGATATTTTTATTGGCCCGCAAATTGTTTTATACTCGCCGATTGACGGCACCAATCTAGAAAAAGACTTGGTGAACATTCAAGGCCGAGCCAAGCGCATCAGCCAAATTTATTTAAATGGGAAAAAAATCTTTACCGATGAGCAAGGTAATTTTAATGAAGCTTTTCTCTTGGCCAGCGGCTATAATCTGATCGAGATCAGAGCCGAAGATCAATTTGGCCGGCAAGTGGAAAAGAAATTGCAATTAACAGTTAACTAAAACTATGGCAAAAAAAATAAAGGTAGCAAAAACAATCAACAGCGGCATCATCGAGACCATCCGTTCCATCCAGAGCAAGTTTGGCGATGAAGCGATTATGAAATTAGGCGATAAACCTAAAGTCGGCATAGACGCGATACCCACCGGATCGCTTGCTTTAGACGCCGCTCTGGGTGTTGGCGGATTGCCACGGGGACGCATTATAGAAATCTTCGGTCCAGAATCGTCGGGCAAAACGACTTTGGCCCTCCACGTAATTGCCCAGGCGCAAAAACGCGGCGGCATCTGCGCCTTTATTGATGCCGAACATGCCTTGGATCCGGAATATTCCAAACGAATTGGCGTGAATATTGAAGAATTGCTAGTCTCTCAGCCTGATTACGGCGAACAAGCTCTGGAAATCGCCGAGAGTCTGGTCCGCTCCGGTAAAATCGATGTGGTAGTTATCGACTCGGTTGCCGCCCTGACTCCGAAAGACGAGATCGAGGGCGACGTTGGCGAATACCATGTCGGCAAACAAGCGCGTTTAATGTCCCAAGCTTTGCGTAAAATGACTTCGATCGTTGACCGTAGCAAGACAGTAGTGATTTTTATTAATCAGATTCGTATGCAAATTGGCGTAATGTTCGGCAATCCGGAAACTACGCCGGGAGGCAAGGCGCTTAAATTCTATTCCTCGGTACGGCTGGACGTGCGCCGCATTGCCCAAATTAAAAAAAGCGAAGAAGTGATCGGCGGACGCCTGCGGGTTAAAGTGGTTAAAAACAAAGTGGCCGCTCCTTTTCGTCAAGCCGAATTCGATTTGCTTTATAGCGAAGGCATCTCGCCTGAAGGCGAACTTCTCGCTCTGGGAGAGAAATATGAATTAATTCATAAGTCCGGCGCCAGTTACAGCTACCTGCCCGACGGCAAGTCAGGAAAAACCGAAATAAAACTGGGTAAGGGTTATGATTCGGCCCGCACTTATTTGCGCGAAAATCCTGAATTAAAAGAAGAGATTGTCGGCAAATTAAAACCTCTCTTATACGGCCAGGCTGAAAGTGCTGAAGAAGAATAAATTTGCCTAATTAACAATTTTAAGTTAGGATTTTTTGGTATGTTGGAATACAACGAAATTAAACCCCGCAAAGTAATTGTTTACGAAGGAGCGCCTTTTGCGATTCTCAGTTCTCATGTTTTTCGCAAACAACAGCGCAAACCGGTTAACGCCGTTAAGATGAAAAATTTGCTGACCGGCAAAGTGATGGAGATTTCCTTCCATCAAAGCGAGAAAGCCGAGGAAGCCGAAGTGATTAAAAATAAAGTTAAATACCTCTATGAAAATCGGGGTGAATACTGGTTTTGTGAAGAAAACGACCCCAGCAAACGTTTTAAATTTGACGGAGAAACTGTCGGCGACCAGATTAAATTTGTTAAACAAAATTCCTTGATCGATATTGTTTCCTTCGGGGACAAGACTATCGGCATTGAAGTGCCAATTAAAGTGGAACTAAAAGTAATTGAAGCAGCGCCGGCGGTCAAAGGCAATACCGTCCAAGGAGGCTTAAAACAGGTCAAACTCGAAACCGGATTGACAATCAATGTGCCTATGTTCATCAACGAGGGCGATATCATTCGCCTAAACACCGAAACGGGAGAATACGTTGAACGAGCTTAACCAGCCAGATACGGCAAGAGAGCTAGAAAACGGGCACGCTTAATAGCGGTAGCTAAACTGCGCTGATGTTTGGCGCAAACTCCGGTTTTGCGGCTTTTAGTGATTCGCATATGGGTATCAAGATAATTTTTTAACAGCTCGATATCTTTATAATCGACTGTCTTGATATTATTGGTGCAATATTGGCATTGACGCATAATTAAAAATAAAATTAAAAACTATTAAAAAGGTATATCGTCAGGGTTTATCTCCTCTTCCGGATATTGAATGGTCTCTAACTCCGGCTGACTCTGAACCGAATTACTTTTAGGGACGGCTGTTCCCTCTTCACCAGTCACCCCATATCCTTGTCCTGAACTTGCTTGCAGTGAGCTTGCCGAACTTGCCGAAGGATCTCTCTTGGGTCCGAACTGGAAGCTATCAACAATGATCTCCGTCCGATATTTCTTAGTGCCGTCAGGCGCGTCCCAGCTGCGAGTCTGCAAGCGGCCCTCAACCAAGATTGAACTGCCCTTTCTCATATACTGGGCGATAGTCTCTGCCTGCGGACCAAAGGCAACAATATTGTGATACTGGGTATCTTCTTGGCGCACGCCATTGCGATCTTTGTAAACTCGAGTGGTTGCCAAGCTGAAATTCGCCACCGGAGTACCCGAAGGCAGAGACCTCTTTTCTGGATCGCGGGTAAGATTGCCGATGATAAAAACTTTATTAAGATACATAATTAAGCCAAAGTCTCCGTTAATTTATCGATTTCCTTATCAAGTTCCTCTGAGTTTAAAAGCGGCTTCTCCTCCACCTTTTCCGGAGCCAAACGTTCAATTTCAAAAGGCACCTTCTCCTCTCGGCGGTTATAAGTATGTTTGGGAACAATTATATTTTCAGAGCCGTCGGGCAAAGCAATAAGCAAATAGCGAATCATTGAATCATCCTTATCAAAAATTTCTTGCAAACTCTTGGCCGAAGCCGAAGTAATTTTAAATCTTAAAGCGCCAAAATAGGCATCGGAGAATTTAGTATGCTTATTATTTATAACCTTAGTAATGAAGTAGGCCAAGCGAATCATCGCCGGTTCTATTTCGCTGGTTACTTCTCCGCCACTGGCCAAAATCTTGGACTTAATCGAATCTTCAACCGCTTTGGCCACATTTTCGGCCGGCAAATAAGGCACCAGGAGGTACCCAATTTCATAAATTTTCAGCTCTTCGGCCTTATCCATACAAGCGTTATACTATCAACTATTTTCCAAAAAGTCAAAGAAATCAAGGCAAATTAAAGAAATTTTTAGCATTTTGAACCAAGGCGTTTAAAATTTCTTCTCTGGGCTCGCTTCGCAGCTCACAGATGCGCTCGGCGACAAATTGAACATAAGCTGGCTCGTTACGCTCGCCTCGATGCGGGACAGGGGCAGCAAAAGGCGCGTCGGTTTCGGACATTATTCTGTCTAGGGGTATATTCTTCACTATTTCATCGTATTGGCTAGTAAAAGTGATTACTCCCGGGAAAGAAAGATAAGCGCCAAGACCTAAAAATTTTTGAGCTGTCGGCCAATCACTAGTAAAAAAATGTAAACAAAACAAGGGTTTTTGTTTATCCTGCGAAGCCTTCTTGACCAACGAAGCTTTAGCAGAGTTGGTGGCGAAGCAGGACTTCAAAATTTCATAGCAATCATCGTAAGCGTCACGACAATGGATCATCAATGGCTTCCCAACTTCCAGCGCGAGTTCGATGTGTTTTATAAATAATTCTTTTTGGCGTTCTTTTTCTTTTTCAACATCACCGACCAGTTTAAAATACTCTAAACCACACTCGCCGATTGCGACCACGTGTTCATCTTTCGCAAGTTCTTTTATTTTCTCAAAATCATCGCTACTTTCTGTTGGATGAATTCCAACTGTCGCCCCTGCTCCGCTAAAGCTACGCCGAGCAAGCCCATCAAGCTCTTTCACTTGTTCAAGGGCTAATTTAGAAGATTTCGCATCAGCACCAACATTTACAAAACTCACCCCAGCCTTTAAGGCTCGTTCGCCCACCTCCTTCCAATCTTCGTCAAACTGAAGATTCAAGTGCGTATGCGCATCAAAAAATTTCGGCGTCATAATTTAGTCTTGGCGCAAGAAAAGCGGTGCCTCGGGAGTTTTGTTAGCTTTGATTAATTCTTCAATTTTTTTAGCCGTTGTGGGCAAGAATGGTTCAAGCATCTTAGCAATTTTATAAAGCTCGATCACTAATTCGTTAATAATTCCCAGTGCTTTTTCCTTATCAGCCTTAACTAACTTAAATGGCTGTTCACTCTGAATCCTTCCGTCTAACTCCTTTATCTTTGACCAAATAAAATCAGAGGCTTTGCCAATTTCAAAATTTTCAAGATGTTTATTAAGCTCGTCTGGGACGATAAAATTCTCCACCAAGGCCGGAGAAGAAGAGAGGTTATCTTGGGCCATCTTCATAATCCGGCTGGTTAGATTGCCCAAGCCATTGGCTAAGTTGGCATTATAAGTCTCTTTGAACCTTTCCCAAGTAAAGTCGCCATCCTCAAAGGTCGAGAGTTCGCGCGCCACAAAATAGCGCAGAACATCGGTGCTATACTTTTCCACCACCTCAAGCGGGTTGATAACATTGCCAATGCTCTTGCTCATTTTTTGCCCACCGCTGGTAATAAACCCGTCGATAATTACTTTTTGCGAGTTAGGCAAGCTAACCGCCATCAGCATGGCTTGCCACATGGCCGTTTGCTGGCGCAAATTATCCTTGCCGCAATATTGCACTGCGCCGCCTGATTCCACCCACCACTTTTTAAATTTGGCTTCATCGTCCGGCCAACCAATGACTGAAATGTAATTAACCAAAGCGTCAAACCAGACATACATCACCTGCCTGCCGGCAGGCAGGTCTGCTTCCTCATCCGGTACCGGTATGCCCCAAGGCATTTTGCTGGCGAGACGCGAAATGCTGAAATCCTGCGGACCATTTTTGATAAAAGCCTTAATTTCATTGAAACGTTCAGCCGGCAAAACAAAATCCGGTTGCTCTTCGTAGAATTTTAAAAGCTTATCCTGAAAAGCCGAGAATTTGAAAAAGTAATTTTCTTCTTCTCTTATTTCCAATTCATAAGTCGGATGAAGCGGGCATTTGCCGTCCACCAATTCTGACTCGGTCTTCTCCAGTTCACAGCCAACGCAGTATTTAACTTGGTAATTTTTTTTATAAATAAAACCATTTTGCTGGCAACGACGCCAAAATTCTTGCGCCGCTTTAATGTGGCGAGGATCAGTCGTGCGTACAAAATTTATCTCCTCGCTAATGCCTAGTGGCCTAATAAGATCGCGGAATTTTACCGCCCATTCATCGACATAAGCCTGTGGTTCCTTGCCCTCTTCGCAAGCTTTCTGATAAATTTTTTGGCCATGTTCATCTGTGCCGGTATTAAAGAAAACCTCTTCGCCCAGGAGCTTATGCCAACGAGCGATAATGTCAGCACGAATAATCTCCGTCGCAAAACCGATATGTGGATCGGCATTAACATATGGTAGCGTTGTGGTGATATAAAAAGGTCTAGACATTGGAATGCTTGCGCTTCTCGACATCGCTGACAAACTCCATCAAGAGAGTTGCCATGGGAACAGCCAAAATCATCCCCAAGAAGCCTATCAATTCATAACCGACAAATAAAGCAATGATGACGATAATCGGGTTAACGCCGATGACTTTTTTAACCACTAAGGGATAAATCAAGTGATTTTCAAACTGCTGAATAATAACGTAAAAACCAATCATAATGATGCCCAAAGTCAGACTATCGGTAAAGCCTAAAATTACCGCGGGCACAGCCGAAAGGATCGGCCCGAAATATGGTATGATTTCGAAAACAGCGGCCACAATCGCTAAAGTTAGAGCATATTTAATCTGAAAAAGAGTCAGTCCAAGAAAAACCAAAGAGCCGATAAGCAAGCCAAGCAAGATTTGCCCTTGCATCCAGCGGCCGATTTTTATCTCCGTGCGCTGCCAGAGATCAATGATGTAATCCTCTTTTTTGGATGGAATGATGATTCGCAAAAAATTTTCAACACCGTTTTTTTGCACCGCCAAGTAGAAAGAAATGACGATGATTAAAATAAAATCCAAAGCGCCGGAAAAAATCCAATTGGTCAGATCAAAAGCGTTGGCCGGTAAAGATGACTTTAGCAAACTGGAACCGACGATATCTTGAACAGAAAATTTGGTAGAGAAATTACCAAACAAAGAAAAAACGGAGCCCCAAGAAGGGTTGTTGATAAACAAATCATTAATCTGCGTTGGCACTTTAAAAACAATATCAGAAAAATCCTGGAAAAATAGCGGCAAGAAGAAAAAGAGCGTCCCAAAGATAACGGCAAAAGCTGTCACATAGACAGACAGAACTGACAAAATTCTGGGTATTTTAAACTTGGCCAGCCAATTCGTTGCCGGATTAATCGAGGAAGCAATAACCACCGCCGTTAGTAAAATAACTACAACGTCACGTAGATAATAAACAACGGCGAAAACAGCCAAAATAATTACGATTTTAATAATTACGCCAGCATTGATATTAACTTGAATATTCTTGATATCTTCCATCTGCTTTATTACATAACTAGTTTACCTTTAATTTCAGCAAGTGACAATTCTGGCCCGACAATCGCTAAATTCAGCTTTTCTTGAACAAAAATTTCTTGAGCTAAGATCTTAATTTCTTCAACGGTAACAGCCCTAATTTTTTCGGCGTATTGATTCGGCGTCAAAACCTCGCGGCCGATAATTACCTGCTCGCCATAGAAAAATGTTTGATCAGACGGCGTCTCTAAGCCTAAAAATAGATTGCCAATAATCCCATCTTTAACCCGATTTAGTTCTTCGATGGTTACCAGCTCATCCTTTAACTTAGACAGCTCGGCCATTATTACCCCCACGACCTCTTCGGTCTTAACAGCGTCAACGCCGGAGTAGATGGTTAAGAAGCCGTGATCAATGTGAGAATTTTGACTGGCGCCAATATAATAAGCAGCGCCCAACTCTTCGCGAACTTTTTGAAAAAGACGAGAACTCGCTCCCCCGCCCAAAATGGCGGCCAAAACGTTAAGCGCATAAATCTTATCGCTAAACAGGTTAAAAGATTTAAAGCCAAGCACCAAGTGAGCCTGATTGATCGGTCGCATAACCAATTTGCTGTTTAATTCTGATTGTCCGTCGACCATCTCCGGATAAGGATGAGGCTGCCCGCCGTTAAAACCAGAAAATTTTTCTTCTAACAACTTGATTATTTTATCCTCGGTAAAATTGCCGACCGCAACAATCGTGGTGGCATGAGCGATATAATGCTTTTGGCGATAAGCCAGTAAATCAGAACGGGATAAATTTTTAACCGTGCCCCGCTCACCCAAAACTGTACGGCCGGCCGGCGTATCGCCATAAGCGATCTCGGCAAAAACGTCCCAGACAAAACTCGAGGGTTTATCCTCATACATTTTAATCTCCTCTAAAATAACACCTTTTTCTTTGTTAATTTCTTCTTCTGAATAAACCGGATTAAGGTATAGGTCAGCTAGCAATTCAGCCGCCTGTTCCGCCTTTTCAGGGATTACAGTAACATAATAACCGGTAAAATCATGGCTGGTAAAAGCGTTATAATTGGCGCCGAGAGCGTCAAATTCGCTAGCCAAAGCCATCGAACTTGGATGACTTTGGGTTCCCTTAAAGCCCATATGCTCCAAGAAATGGGAGATCCCGGAGACCTTTTTATCTTCATTTTTAGCCCCGGCATCAACTAAGACCAAGAGCGAGACTGACAAAGCCTCCGGTTGTGGTACTGTTACCAGCTTAACTCCATTCTTCAATTCCCTTTGGCGGTAATTCATCGTCCGCCAACTTTACCACAAATTTTTGATTTTGAAAAGTCTAGTTAAATCTCAGCTTTATTTCTAAAAAACTCAACCAGGCCTTCAATCTTGAGACGCTGTTGCTCGCCAGTATCGCGATCACGAACAGTGACAGTGTCTTTAAGCTCAGCAGTTTCGCCTAAGGTATCGAAATCAATCGTCAGACAATATGGCGTACCAATTTCATCTTGCCGGCGATAGCGCTTGCCAATATTGCCGTTATCGTCAAAAACAACAGCTGGAATTTCTTTCTTTAGCATTTGGTAAACTCCTCTCGCCTTCTCTACTAGTTCTGGCTTATTTTTAAGTAACGGAAAAACGGCAACTTTAATCGGCGCAACTTTATAATTTAATTTTAGGTAAGCCCGTGGTTCGCCGCCCAATTCATCTTCGGTGTAAGCTTCAAGTAAAAGAAATAAGACTGCCCGATCAACACCGCCCGAACATTCGATATCCCAGGGAATAAATTTTTCTTTTGCTTCTTCATCATAATAAGACAAATCAACTTTAGAATATTCAGTGTGCCGGCTCAAATCCCAATCCTTGCGGTGATGAATGCCCCACGCTTCCTTCCAGCCGGCAAAAGGCGTGTTGTATTCAATATCCCAAGCGTCTTTGGCATAGTGAGCTCGTTCATCTGGTGTATGCTGCCTTAAGCGCAAATTTTCTTTTTTGAAGCCCAGGCTTAAATACCAGTCAAAAGCAAATTGCTTCCAATATTCAAACCACTTGTCACCTTCGGTATCATTAGGCTTAATGTAAAATTGCAACTCCATTTGTTCAAACTCGCGCAGACGAAAAAGAAAATCGCGCGGAGTAATCTCATTGCGAAAAGCTTTGCCAATTTGGCCGACGCCGAAAGGAATCTTAGGATGCATTGAGTCTAGAATATTTTTAAAATTGACATGAACGCCTTGAGTAATCTCGCCACGCAAATTGGCGTCAATCGCACTTTTCTCCGAAGCCCCGAGCTTAGTACTAACTAAAAGATTAAAAACTGATTGTTCTGACCATTCGGTTTTTTCTTCATGTTTGGCTTCATGCTCGGCAATGGCTTCCGGCTGATCAGCTCGCACTCGCTCATGGCAAAGTTTGCATTCGACGAGCGGATCGGTAAAAAGTTCGATATGCCCAGAAGCTTCCCAAACTCGCGCCGGCATGAGGATAGAGGCGCTCAAACCGTAAACATCGTCACGTTCAGCGATAAATTTGTCCCAAAAATACTGCTTAATGTTGTGACGTAACTCCACACCCAGCGGACCATAATCATAGATACCCGCTAGCCCACCATAAATCTCTGATCCAGGAAAAATAAAACCGCGGCGCTTACACAACGAAACTACCTTTTCTAATTGATCATTGTTGTTTTCTTTAGACATAAAAAATAATTATCGCTAATTCACCACCTTATCTTGGCCGAATTTAAAATTGGGATCGGTATTGATTAATGTATCAACCGGGATTAATGTCTGCGAAACTGTTCGGCCGGTAAAGGTATCCTGACCTTCCAAAGTTATATTGCCGGTCAGATCAACTTTACCCCCGACTTGGCTGATGCTTGGCAAAAACGAAACTTGGAAAGAAACTTCCCGAGCAGGCAAATTATAACCGGTTCCGGCCAAGACGCTTCCCAAATCCCAAAGCACCTCTCCGCTAGTTTGATTATAAATAACTTTTTCGTCAAGCGGCGATATCGTCGACAGCCATTCGATATAAGGCGGCAAAATCGTTTTAACTTGGACATTTTTGAGATCATTGAAAGTGTTAGCTAGAGACCAAGTGACGGTATAACTGGTTTTGGCCCCGACCTTGGGCGGCAAGGGACCGGAATTTTTGAAAGAGCCAGTGTAATAAGAACCGCGAGCTATCAAGCTGGCTTGCGTACTGACGAGCAGATCTTTGGAGGCTTCAGTTGAAATTTCCTCCGTTTGATTCTGCCCGGTTAATCGCGTCCCTTTAAACACTAGTCGTAAAGGCACCGTGGCATTTTTAAGAGACCTGGACAGCTGAGCCAAGGGTAATAGACTGAAATTAAAACTGGCTTGACCGCTCCCCGCCGGCTGAATACTACCTAAGTCGGGAAAATTGCGCCTGTCCCAAAGAATGAATCCCTCAATAGAATTGTAAAAACCGCGGTCCGCCTTAATTGAATATTGATCAACCAAGTCTTTCCCGATATAAAGTTCAAAGGAACCATTAATCACTTGGTTATTCAAATTATTGGTCCAATTAATTTGGCCGGTACAATTGCCACCGGGGATAATGGTGTCTGCTTGGCTGGTAATGGCGACCGAGACAAAATCATTTTTGATATTAACAGTTTTAAAAAGACTGCCATATTCCAAATCAATAACACCGAGGTCAGGATTTTTAGACAGTCCGGAAGAAATTTTGAATGATTTGACCTCCTCCCTTTGGCCGCTGAGCGACCCCTTAATTGACAAATTGCGTTCAATCCCTGGAGCCAAATCACCCAGTAGCCAAAAATTGTCACCGTTAGCGGGAGCCGGGTCGGCTTCTTTAAAACTAAAACCAGAAGGATAATCAATTTTAATCGCTGTCCCTGGCAAAATATTTTGAGAATTAGAAATGATCTTAAGGTTAAGATTAAAATCCCGACCGGAATTGATTTCTGTCGGAGAGTCCAGAGTCAGATTGATCGGTGCCGATCCGATCATTACCTGATAAACTTTCTCTTTGGTAAAAACAGCGTTAGAATCCGGAATATGATATTCTAAAGTTACTTTAATATCCCTTAAGCTGTTTTGTTCGCCTAAAATTACTGCCCGACTGGCCAGATTATAAGATTGGCCAGAATTAAGATCAGGTAGCTTTTCCCGCCACATTGGCAATTCTCGGTTAGTGGCCAAAGATTCCACTGTTCCGGTAGGATAAGTCAAAACCAGGCTGACAGTATTTAACTGAACCTTATTGCGGTTGAGAATGGTTGTTTGCAGATTAATCTCATCGCCGGAACGAATTTGTGTCGGACCTTCAATCGTCATATCGATATTATCCCCAGAAACAATGTTATTGCTGAAAAATAAAACATAGGCAGCCACTGCTAAAGTTACAATAAAAAAAAGAAAAGAAGCAATAAAAAACTTCCAAGAAAAACCGCTATTGGTTTTTTTAATTTCAGCGACTTCCGTCGAAGCAAGATCATCATTACCACCCCAATCGGCAGGCACTTGATACTTTCGTTTCGGCAAAGTAGTCGGTTGAGGACGCGCTGCCGCTGTATTTTTTTTCTCCAAACGTTTTTTAAAACGCTCTAAACTGCCAGCCTCTTCTATTAATGGTTCAGCCATAGTATAAATAATAACACAAAAAATTACTGGCTACAGCCCGCTGGCGACCAAGGCTTGGTTGATAAGTTTAATCAGATTACGCCGGCAACCGTTTACCTCTAAAATTTTAGACAGCGAGATCTCCCCGGACAGTAAAGTCTTTGATTTAATCGTCTGGTCGAGATAGCCAAGATTGCCCAAAAGCCGAATCATAATTAAAACTTCAAGGTCGGCAAAATTATTATTTTGGCTATCTGCCAGATCCCAAATTTTTTTTAGATCATTAAAGATCTCAACGCTTTTTTCCTCGCCGTGAATCAATCTGGAAATAACCAGTGAAATTTTTTTAGCCAAAGGCAAAAAATCTGATTTATTTTTACTGTCAGGCTGCCAGCCGTTGTAAACACCGACGATCCTCCAGTACTCCCGCCCACGAACCAAATCAAGATCAACTAAAGAATAAGTCGACAACTGAAAGCGCAATTTTGATTTAGACAACCTCACGCCTTGAGCCAAGGCATTAATTAAACCGAATTCCGGAGTTAAAATTTGGTACAAGCGATTAGCCTCGCCTTGCAGTCGGCTACCTAAAATCAAGCCAGGTGAGAGATAGTGGCAATGCGCCATACTCTAGAGCTTAACAATTTTTACTTTAAAAGCGAGACCGTTAACTTCAATTGTTTCCTCGTCAGGAGTAGCGTCATAATCAATTTTCTTAGTTGTGGTAGCCAGAGAAATTTCTTTCTCGAATTGGCGCAATATTTCTCTTTCCTCCTCGCCCGCTTCAATTGTTAAATTAATATTATCTTGCGGTTTTAGCTGCAATTGCTTGCGTTTCTCCTGTATCTGACGAATAAATTCGCGCGCAATCCCCTCCTTTTTCAGTTCAGAGCTGATCTCAGTATCGAGCCAGACTTCATCTGCTTGTTCACTGTCAAAACTAATTTTCTTTACGTTAAGTTCCTCGATGATAATTTTCTGATAATCTGATTCTCCAGCTAAGAAGCCGCTTTTTACTCTTAGAGACGCCAGAGGCTGCCGCACTTTGACAGCGGCTGCCGCTCGCAATTCTAGGCCCAGCGAAACAATTCTCCTCACCTCTTTCATTCTGTCGCCAATCGGTTCGCCAGAGAAAGATAATTTTTCATCCAACTCTGGCCAAGAAGCCAAGTGCACGCTTAACTCATCGCCTTGTTCAGGCAAAGCCCGATAAATTTCTTCAGCCACAAAAGGAGCAATCGGTGCCAAAGTCTTGGCAATTTCCCGCAAGACAAATTTTATGACCGTAGCCGCATCGTCTTTGTCGGCCTCATTACCAGACTTAAAACGCTCTCGCGAGCGGCGCAAATACCAAGTTGAAAGATCGTCAATAAATTCGTCAATTGGTCTAATCGCCCTATCAATCTCGTAATGATCGAGTGCTTCTTGGGCAAGAAGAACTGTCTCGCGCAAGCGCAGCAGGATCCATTTATCCAGAACATTATTTACTTTTTCAAGCAATGGCTTCTTATTGTCATTGTCGACACCAACGTACATTTGGTAGAAAGAAAGAACGTTCAACAGACGCATTACGATTTTTCGACCGACTTCTGCCACACTTTTTTCTGAAAAATTAAGATCCTCAGCTCGCATAACCGGTGAAGCCAACAGATAAAGCCTCAATGCATCAACGCCGTATTGGTTAAAAATTATCCAAGGATCAGGGAAATTACCCTTAGACTTGGACATTTTTTGCCCGTCTTCGGCCAAGATCGTACCCGTTGTTACCACATTTTCAAAAGGCGTATCATCCAAAAGCACCGCCGCCATAACAAGCATGTAATAAAACCAGGTCCTGGTTTGCGCAATGTATTCAGCAATAAACTGCGCTGGGAAACCTCGGTGGTTAGCGGGATTGAAGACTTCTTCATTGGTAAAGGGATAATGATTAGCAGCAAAAGGCATGGATCCAGATTCAAGCCAACAATCAACCACCTCGGTAATTCTCTTCATTTCTCCACCGCAAGCGCAAGGTACGATTACCTCATCAATATAAGGTCGATGAAGATCAAGTTCATAATTATCATTATGGGGATATTTAACAAATTTAATCTCCCTCAATTCGCCGGTGGAAAAATCATTGCCGCGTTTCGGCACGGTGGCAATTTCTTCATCGCTTAAACGATTAACCGTCGCCTGCATCATAAAGAGCGGCAAACCGTGGCTTACTATTAAGATTCTCTTGTTCTGATATTTTTGATCGAGTTCAAATAAGAATTCCATTATTCTACGACGAATATCGTTATAATTTTCTCCACCAGTCGGCAAATGATGATTTAAGCGGTTAATTCTTTCACCAAAGGCAGCATTATATTCTCGCCAGGTTTTTCCTTTGAATTGGCCAGGATCAATCTCACGTAAACGCTGATCAAAGATGATATTTTTAATACTTACGCCCAAACCATCAGCCGCTAGTTCAACCGTTTCCTTAGTGCGGATGAAATCAGAAGAAAATATCAGATCAATCTTATCTTTTTTTATTTTTTCAATCGTTTCTTCAACTTCTTTCCTACCTTTATCAGTTAGATTATTCGGTGCCAAAGGATCAGTACTGATTAAATCTTTAGCATTAGCCTCGGCCTCACCGTGACGCATGAAGAAATATTTATTTCCAGAAGAAGCGCTGAGGCTGGTTAGCTCATCTACGGAGCCGATAATCTTAACTTCTTTGCAGGTCTGACACTTCCAAATCGGCAAAGGTGTCGCCCAATAACGATTGCGCGATATATTCCAATCTGGTGCCGCTTCAACGCTGTTCTTGAACCGACCATTTTTTAAATGATCCGGCACCCAATTAATCCGCCGTTCATTTAGATTTAAGAGGTCGGCTTTAACTTTTTGGATGTCAATAAACCAAGCCGGAATAGCATAATAATAAAGCGGGGTCTCACAGCGGAAACAATGCGGATAAGAGTGAGTAATTTTTTCTTTAGAGAAAAGGAGTTTGTGCTCTTCAAGATACTTAATAATCTCAATATCAGTAACCATGTGTCCAGCCGGTGAATCAACCGTGTCATCTTTGGGTTTGATGAGAAGTCTCGCAAAATCTTTAACCTCTTTAGTAAAGCGCCCGGTGCCGTCAACATGCCAAATTATCGGCAAGTTTTCGGCTTTGGCCAAATTCATATCCACTTCACCAAAAGCCGGGGCCTCATGGACGATGCCGGTACCATCTTCAGTCGTTACAAAATCAGCGCCATAAATTTTCCAACCCTTATCTCTGTTCTCTAGTTTAGAATCATTAACGTAATAATCAAATAGTGGCTTATATTTTCTACCAATTAAATCTTTACCCTGAAATTCTTTCAAGATTTTAAAATTATTCTTAAGGACAGCCTCAACTCTAGGTTTGGCCACAATATATTTATTGCCAGGAACTTCTCCCTCAACCTCCACGTAAGTAATGTCAGGGTTAACAGCCAGAGCGACATTGCCCGGCAAAGTCCAGGGTGTTGTCGTCCAAGCTAAAACAAAAGTCCGAGCTTGCCCTGAGCTTGCCGAAGGGGTCTCATCAATTAACTCAAACTTGACCGTCACCGAAATATCTTTAATATCCTTATAACTGTTGTCCATCGCAATCTCCGAATTGGCAATCGGCGTTTCGCAGCGCGGGCAATAAGGCAGAACGCGCGTCCCCTCATAGAGCAAACCTTTCTCCTGGAATTGCTTAATCGCCCACCAGACCGACTCCATATAGGTGTTATCCATCGTTTTATAAGATCCGTCGAAATCCACCCAGCGGCCGATGCGATCCACTGTTTTCTTCCATTCCCCTATATATTCGAGAACTTTGCTGCGCGCATGCTCGTTGAATTTCTTAATACCGATTTCTTCAATCTGTTTTTTGCCGGAAATTTTTAGATCCTTTTCGGCAATATTTTCGATCGGCAATCCATGGCAATCCCAGCCCCAGCGCCGACGCACGTAATAGCCTCGCATGGTTTTATAGCGTGGGATAGCATCCTTAATAGCGCTCGCCAAAATGTGACCGTAATGCGGCACACCCGTGGCAAAGGGCGGGCCGTCATAAAAAACGAATTCGCCGTTCGGCGCTGGCTTCTCCAGAGATTTTTCAAAAATTTTATTGTCCTGCCAAAATTTCAGAATCTCTTCTTCTTTTTTAGCAACTTCGGATTTTTGCTGGCTAGAATCTTCGTCAGACATTTACTTAATTTACCGTAAATCCCGTTTATTTACAATATGATTAAAAACTGTTAAGAATGAATCAGAAAGGAGGTGGTACTGTGGAAATTAAAAGAATAACAGAAGGTATATTAATCTCTTCTGCTCAAAGTGACAATATTAAGATTGCAAGGGATGAAAAAGGCATATGGGTACAAACAGGGGCGCATCGGCCAATAGATGTGCCCCTCGACAGCCCACTAGGGAAACATCTCTCAGCAATCTTAGATGATCCAAAGATCTGATCGGCATAGCCCCCCGAGTAAGCGTTGCTTGCTCGGGGGGCATTTTTTATTACCCTACTTCGCTAAAGCTACGCAGGGTGATCTTAGCCTTTGGCTGAGATCACATTTTTTCGAGTACGGGTACACCGAGCAGGGTTAGACCATTTTTGAGAACAATGGTTGTAGCCATGGTGAGCATTAAGCGATAAGCCTCTTCTTCGCTGCCGATAATTTTATTATTAGCATAGAAACTATTATAAGCCCCAGCTACTTCGATCAAATAAGAAACAAGATTTTGCGGTGCTAATTCTTGATAAGAGCGTTCAACAACCTCTGGCAACTGGTAAAGCAATTTTTCCAAAGCTCCAATTGAGGTCGAACCTTTGTGCAGCCTCTCAAGGTTCGACCTCTGGGCTTCTCCCGAGACTTCGTCTCGGGGTATTTTAAGGTTTATTTCGGCTTTTTTGAGAACCGATAAAGCGCGAGTATAAGCATATTGGAGATATGGACCAGAATCGCCTTCAAAAGATAGTGACTTATCAAAATCAAAAATAATATCCTTGCCGATGGATTGTTTGAGAATCGAATATTTAATTGCGCCGACTGCCACCTTCTCGGCAATCTCCTCTTTTTCTTCTTTAGTTAAATCGCGCTCATTGATTTTTTCGAAAACTTTGGCTTTAACATCGGTAATTAAAGATTCCGCCGTAATCACTTGCCCGGTGCGGCTAGACATCTTACCGCTCGGCAACCGCAACATACCATGAGGAACATGCTTGATCTTGGAAGCCAAGTCAGGTTCCAACTGCTTAAGAGCTGTCATCACCACTCTAAAATAATCCTTGATTTCATTGCCGGTCACAGTGTAATAAGAGTCGGCCGGATAGCGGTTAGCTTTAATTTTAGCTAAACCAAGATCCTTGGCTTCGTAAGTCGGCAAACCTTCGGCATTTAAGAAAACTCGCGTGTGCAGAGAGGAATCATGTTTCTCGCCGTGGAAGATAACCGCTCCGTCGCTCTTCTCAAAAACTTCTTTAGCCAACCCTTCTTCAACCAGCTTCTGCCCAGCCGGACCAGTTTCACTTTCAAAGAAATAAAAATCAAAAGCTTTATTTTCTTTCTCGTTATGATTGGTACCGAGACGCTTGTAGATGGTTTCAAAATATTCCAAACTCCATTCCCGGCCAAGATCGTAAAGTTCGTTAAGCTTTGAATCGCTTCTTTTGTAAATTTTTTTGTTGATGATAATAATCCCCTGTTTGGCATCTTCCGTTCCTTCTTCATATTCAGCCGCCCCAAGAGCATAAGCTCGGCCGAGAAATTTTATTTTATCAGTTAGCGGCACTTTTTCTTTCGGTAATTCACCCTCTAGCTTAAACATTCCCCAGAGCGCTTTGGCCACATGCAAGCCGACATCACCCTGATAGCAGGCGCGCTTGGTCTCGGCACCATTCGCTTCAATTATTTGGCCCAATGACTCGCCGATGATATTGCTCATCAAGTGACCAATATGAAATTCTTTAAAGGGATTCGGATCAGTATATTCCACCATCACTTTTCGCCCAGCAAGAACACCAGTCTGGCCAAAATTATCTGGTGTTGAAATAATTTCTTTTAGCGCTGAAATAAAAAATTCGTCTGTTAAATAAAAATTAAGAAAGCCCGGCCCGGCAATCTGGATTTCTTTGATTTCTTTGGGTTGCCCGGCCAAAATTTTTTCCTTGATTTGAGCCGCCAGGATCTTTGGCCCCTCGCTGGTTTTTTTATCCAAAATCAGGGCAATATTGGTTGAATAGTCGCCAAATTGAGGATCAACCGAATGTTCCAGCTTAATTTCTGTCTCAGCCTTTAAACCAAGTGCTTCAAGAGCTTTTCTGATTTCCACCAGTAAAACATTTTGGATCATTTTATTTCAAAAAATTAATTACCTGATCGACTAAATCCGGCTGATTGGTTAAAAGACTAATCCCGTGACCACCGCTTGAATAACTTATAACCTGAGCAGTCGAACCGAGAATGGCGGCTAAGAGGCCAACACTCTCATCACTATATTTATCATCTTGAGCGCTAACCAACAAGATCCTAACGGAACCGTTGCTGGCAATTTGCTTGGCCGCCGCCTCCGGCATCAACCCGCGAAAGTTAAGGCCTGGACTTAAGGCCACTCCCTTGTCAGCTGAATTTTGGCTTACGGCCATAATCGCCAAATTGGCACCAATACTGGAGCCAATGGTCTCAATCTCGGTTTTGCCCTGTTTTGCTAGATAGTTTCGCGCCGCCGCAATGTCGTAAATCATTTTCTGAAAATCGGCATCGCTAAAATTATTATAACTAAGATCGCTCTCGCCATGCCCGCGCAAATCAATCGCCAAAACCGACCAGCCAACCTGATTCAATTTGGCCGGCAAGTCGCCCCAAGAATTTTTATCACGACCCAATTGATGAGCCAAGATCACCCCCTTATCCCCTGAACTAGCCAGATAGTAACCGGCAATCTTAATATTATCCTCAGTAACTAAAGTAATATTTTCTCCAGCCATAGTTTTTTTATTATCGCGACAAAATGGACAATTAATAATTGAATAAATTAAGGCAATGGCAATTAAAATTATAATGACGATTAAAAAAATTTTCTTCATAGTTGTCAAAAGTTATTGCCGGCCAGTGCTACCAAAGCTACCCGAACCGCGGCTGGTATCTGATAGTTCTTCAACTTCAACAATTTCCGGATGCTCAATTGGCTGAATTAAAAATTGAGCAATTTTGTCATATTTGTTAATTGAAAAATCATTAGTTAGCAAATTTATCAACACCACCAATATTTCGCCGCGATAGCCGGCATCAGCCACGCCGGCCATTGTTTTAATGCCATGATTAAAAGCCATACTGCTTTTATCCCAGATCAAACCTACATAACCGTCGGGTATCTCTACTGCCCAGCCGGTCCGCACTCTCACTCTCTCTCCCGGTTTAATAACCAAATCTTCTAAAGAAAAAATATCCATGCCGGCATCCCCCGGATGAGCAAAGTTGGGTAATTTAGCCGTCGAATCGAGTTTTTTAAACTTTAGCTTCATCTTGCCATTTTAACACTCTTGTGCAACCATTTGAAGAGATTGTTCAACGGGCCGAAAACTAAAATGTAGAAGGAGAAAACATGAACGCAACAGGGGTAGAAACCATTAAACGCCGCCACGCCAGCGCTCCTATCCGTTGGGTCAACACTCGAACGTTCGAGGACATGGTCAATTGCGGCAGATACTCGATTATTGAAAGGCCGGCCATCGTCCACCAAACAGATGGTCGGTTTACGATCGCCGTCCAAGTCGCCGTCATCCGCGACAAAAACGGTCAAACCAGTATTTTGGTTGTTGGCAACGGCGACCGACAAAAACGTTGACTCCTCAAAGGCCCCCAGGGGGGCCTTTGTCATTTTCTTAAAATCTGATCAATCTGTTCGGCAATTTTAATAAAATTTTTTTCGGTTTTGCCACGAGTGGTTTCAGCCGCCGTACCCAAACGAATTCCCGACGGATCCGTTGGTTTTCTTGTATCTCCGGGGATCGTATTCATATTGACAATAATTCCTGCTTTTTCTAATCTCTCACTCGCCTCTTTGCCGGAGATTCCCGCACTATTCAGCCAAGTGTCAACTAAAATTAAGTGCGAATCCGTACCACCAGAAATTACATGCCAACCGAGTTTTTTTAATTCTTCGGCTAAAACTGAAGCATTTTTTACAACTTGTTCCGTATATTTTTTAAATTCTGGAGTCATCGCTTCTTTCAAACAGACAGCGACTGCACCAATATTATTTTCATGTGGTCCACCAAAAAGTCCCGGGATAATGGCTTTATCTATTTTTTTATCAAGTTCTCGGGAATCTTTTTTGGCAAAAATAATCGCTTGCCTTGGTCCACGCAAACTTTTATGCGTCGTCGTCATTACAACATCGGCATATTCAAATGGCGAAGGATAGACTTCACCAGCAACCAGCCCAGCAAAATGCGACATATCAACATGAAGAATCGCCCCCTTCCGTCCGTCAGGGTAAACCACCGCATCAGCAATTTCTTTAAATTTTTTGAAATCTACAAATCTTGGATAAGCAGTAAAACCGCAAACAATTAAATCCGGTTTTTCTTCCAGCGCCAATTTTTTTACCGCTTCATAATCAATGATTTCAGTTTTTGGGTCAACTTCATATTGAACTGATTGCCAAATTTTCCCCGTCATTGAAGCTGGATAGCCGTGAGTTAAGTGACCACCAGAAGATAATTTCATCCCCATTATTTTCCTACCCAAGGGAACAAGGGCGGTGTAAATAGCAAAATTAGCCGGACTGCCAGAAAGCGGTTGAACGTTTACATGCCAGTCTGTTTTTTCTAGTTTAAATAACTCCAAAGCTCTTTCAACGCAAAGATTTTCGACCTTATCAATTATTTCATTCCCACCATAATAACGCGCGCCCGGATAGCCTTCGGCATATTTGTTAGTCAAAACCGATCCTAAAGCCGTTAAAACATCTTTAGACGCATAATTTTCCGAGGCAATCAAATTAATCACACTTTTTTGGCGCTTCCCTTCAGCTTTAATTAATTTTTCAATTTCTTTGTCTTTCATCAAGACAATTAAACTAAAAATTTAAATTTATAACAAGTCACACTAAAGTTTGACTCTTTGTCTCTTATTGCTAAGATCTGATTGGGAATTGTTCTCAACAAACAGAAAGGAGGAATCAATGCCCCCAAGACTCTCGATTGTCGCCGCTGTGAGCAATAACGGAGTTATCGGTCAGCAAGGCAAATTACCTTGGCACTTGCCCGGCGATCTCGCCCGCTTCAAAGAGCTAACTTTGAAGCATAAGGTGATCATGGGCCGCAAGACCTATGAGTCCTTGCCGGATAAATTCCGGCCACTGCCCGGTCGAATGAACATGGTCATTTCGCGGAACAAGAGCTTGAGCTTCCCGGGAGCTCTGAAGTTTGGTGATTTTGAGCAGGCCATCGCCCATGTCCGCGATAACGAAGAAGCTTTCGTTATCGGCGGAGAAGAGGTATTCAAACTCGCTCTGCCCAAAGCCAAACTGGTCTACCTGACCAGGGTACAAGTCGAATGCTCCGGCGATGCCCACTTCCCCGTTGGCCAAGATTTGGAAAAAGAGGGTTTCTGCTTGATTCAAAGCTCGGCCCTGCTGAAGCTCGAAGAAGATCAGTACCCCTACCGTTTCCAAGTCTGGCACCGCCCGCAAGAACTTCCAACCTGATTTAGGTCTCAAACCTAGAATCAAACCGCTCACACTCCTAGTGTGAGCGGTTTTTCAATTAATAAAAAGCTAGACACGGCAAATACTTGAATCTAATCCACCATCTTGTTAGGATCAGTTTGGAATTGAACCTGAACAACAAAACTGTCGCTCTAAGCGATAAGGAGATTCTCAATGAAGAAAGCTTTACCCCGCATGTTGCCACCAGAGCAACGAAAACCGGACAGCCAGTATCGAGACCTGCTTCGCCACGTTCTCAAACATGGTGAAAGGACCAAGACCCAGATGGAGACTGATGCTATCACCATAATGGGACCACCACCATTACGCTATCGTTTCGAGAATGGCTTCCCTTTGCTCCCCGATCGCAACTTGGAGCCAAAAGTTTCCGAGAAGTTACCAGTAACGATTTGGCGACAAGCAGTCGGCGAGATCCTCGGCTTCGTCAACGGCGTAACAACCGTCGAGGAGCTGGCGAACTTTGGTTGCTATTGGTGGAAAGATTTTGCCACCGAAAAAAAATGCGCCAAACGTGGCCTACCAACTGGCGACCTTGGACCAGGCTCTTATGGTGGAGGCTTTGCCCACTTTCCAACCAAGGATGGCGGAGAGATGAATCAATTTGCCGTCCTCTTGGATCAAGCTCGAATGAATCCTCTTCTGCGGACACTCCTAGTTACCGATTGGATCCCGTACTTCATACCAAGAGGTAAGGGTTACGAACAGAAGGTGGTCGTCGTCCCCTGTCATGGGGTTGCGGTGCACTTGCGCATTATCAATGACAAATTGACCTTGTTAATGTTTCAACGGTCAGCCGATCTAATCATTGGTGTGCCGAGCAACATTGCTCAGTATGCCGCCTTAGCCATGGCGCTTGGTCAAGTTCTCGGATTCCCTGCTTGTGAATATGTACACTGTTTTTCTGATGCGCATATCTACGTTCACCATCTCGATATTGTCGAACGGCTGATTGAACGTGAACCAAGACCATTCCCGACGATGCTAATGGAAAGCGAGAAGAATGATCTTTTTGCTTTTCGTCACGAGGACTTCGAAATCACCGACTACAACCCCTACCCAGGGATCAAGAACATTCCGGTATGCGTCTGAAAGGAGAACGATAAACTCTCCCCTTGTCGCCGCCTATCTTCGATAGGTGGCGATTTTTTAATTTGACAAAACATTTTTTAATGATAGTTTAAATTTAGTTTTGCTCTTCAGTCATAACTCCAGAAAGGAATGACGATGAAAAAAGCGACGACTGTCGATGTGGCAGAATATCACGATGAAGATCAACGTCAAGTGATGGAACAAATAGTCAAAGATGGAGTTTGCCCATTTTGCTCTTCTCATTTGACGAAGTATCATCGCGAACCGGTGTTGTGGGAAAACGATGATTGGCTGGTGACCAAAAATGACTACCCGTACGAAGGGACTAGTCATCATCTACTGATCATCTGTAAGTACCACGTTACCAAGTTGTCCAAACTTGACCCAAATGCTTGGATCGCTTTCGGCGAGGCAAGCAACTGGATCATCAAGCATCACAAGATAAAAGGAGGATCTCTTCTGATGCGCTTCGGCGATATTCGCTTCAATGGTTCGAGTGTCCGTCACTTGCATGCCCACATCATTGTCGGTCAAGCGAAAAGCAAAAAAACCGAATCGTTGAAGGTCAAGGTCGGCAACAAAAAGAGGGGTTAACACCCCTTTTTATTTTTTCATAAAAAAACTAAGCCCCCTTAAACCTTTCGGTTCTTGGGGGCAGATAGAACAGTTAGACAACCTTGATGATCTCAATATCTGCATCACGCAAAGTGCGAACACCGTCGAGCAAGGCATAGTCTTCGGCGCAATAGAGACGACAGAAGCCAGCACGAGCGATCAGCTTAGCGCAAGGCGGGCAAGGAAAAGTGCTGGAGTAGAGATAGGCGCCAAAGAGCGAAATCTCTGAGCCCGCCGCTTGAGCGATGATATCCGCTTCCGCATGGATCGAGGTATAGAGATCAAGCCCTTCGCCTCGATGAGCCGTGTTGCGAGGATCACCATCAATGTATGGTGTGTGAGGAGACGGCAAGTGGTGGTTGCAACTAGCAAACAAGACTTGGCCATTTTGTGTGGTAGCAACGGCTCCAATCTGTCGCCACCAATCAGAACTCCTCTTCGCTTCTTCAACGGCCAACATCATAAGCTCTTGATCCATCAAGGTTACAGCCACAGTCCGATCTGGCTCAACTTCACGGTTGACCCTGGTGTTGTCTCGATTCCAACGCAGGAAAACAGGGTCGTAGATCACCTGGTTGCCGGCGAAAAATCTCTTCGCCAACACTCTCGAAGCATCCTCATCAGCCATAACCACCTCACCGCCAGCTCGAGCGATTCTTTCGCAGTCAGCAAGCCCAAGAACTTTGACTTGGTAAGACACATCGAGAGCATTGAGGGCCCAAGTCACCTCTTCAGGCGTCAGACTGCGAATTTCCTTGCGCAAGTAATCAAGCTCCGCATCGATCAATTCGACCACTTCTGTGCCGAAAACATAACAGTCGCAGTTGTTGGTTAAGCCATGGTTACGGTTGAAGAAGTCTCGATAGCCGGCATGCAACACCGGCACATAGGCCATCACCGTTTTTCTGGTCATAACTTAATCCTTCACTTGGCTGTAAGCCTGCGCAATAGCCTCTTCGCAAGCTTTATTCAATAGAACCACAACTTCTGACAGACTGACGCCGTGAGGCACTCTCAGCAACTTTTGGTCAATCGCCGACTTCAGAGCCAAGTCAAGTTTCTCCCCGATTAACGGATGAACCAGTTTCTTCAACTGGTCGGCGCCGCCGATCTGGATTTTGCGTACTTGGTTGCTGGTGCTGTTCTCGGCTTGACGTGGGACAATGTAGACCTCGCCGCAAATCTTCTGCAACTCGACGACCTGCTCTGGGCTATAGGTACCCTCAACCGCGAGCAAAACATCGGGACGCATGATCCTGGTAATCTCCCACTTCGGGTGATTCGCTTTCTTCGCAACAAGAACATCAGCCCAGCGCGTGCTAGCCATCAGTTCAACTCGTTCCTCAAAAGGAATCACTGGACGATTCGGACCTTTTCGCTGTGTGATCTTTTCATCTTCTTCAACCGCCACAAACATCAGACGAACTTGGCTATCGCTCCCCGCTCTCTTCCAGCCCTTACGGGTATATCGAGTGTGACCGATATGGCCAAGGTCAAACGAACCGCTGGTCAAACCGATTCTTGCTCCAACCTGGCGAGCTGCTGGGACAATGAAAGCCAGTTCATCTAGGGTGCGAATCAGGCGATCCATAGGATCAACATCTTCGCCACCGATAATCCTTCCCAATATCTCTGGTGTCATAGACACCTCCTTTCATTGTTAGCTGATGACAAAACAACAAAACCTGTGCTATTTCTAGCACAGGTTTGTTTGAAAAAGAAGTTGACGTTATTTAATTTCCATGCCCATAGAACGCGCCGTGCCTTCCACCATCCGAATGGCTGAATCAACATTAGTGGTATTTAGATCAGGCATTTTGCGTTCAGCAATTTCTTTAACTTGCGCTTTACTAACTTTGCCAGCCTTGCTAACCAAGTTTTTACCCGAACCTTTCTCTACTCCGGCCGCTTTCATTAATAAATTGGCTGCTGGCGGAGTCTTTAAAATAAAATCAAAACTTCGATCAGCATAAACCGAAATTTCCACTGGAATAATATTCCCTATCATTTCGGCCGTGGCCGCATTAAATTTCTGAACAAAATCGCCAATATTAACTCCTGCCGGGCCAAGGGCGGTACCCACTGGCGGTGCCGGCGTCGCTTTGCCGGCCGGAATTTGTAATTTGATTTTCTTTTCTACTTTCTTTGCCATAATGTTTCGCCAATTTACCTTAAATTCTTTTAACTTGCAAGAAATCGAGTTCGACTGGCGTCTCGCGGCCAAACATCGACACCAAGACCTTAACCTTGCCGCGGGCTTCATCAATTTCATTAACCTTACCCTCAAAATCCTTAAATGGGCCGTCAACGATCTGAACCGGCTCCCCTTTGACGAGGTCAATAGTGTGCTTGATACTTTCATCACCCATTCGAGCAAAAAGTTCGTCCACCTCCAATTTATCAAGCGGTACCGGGATGACTCCCGAGCCGATAAAACCGGTTACTCGCGGAGTATTGCGCACCACATACCAAGAATCGTCCGTTACGACCATATCGACTAAAACATAGCCGGGATAGATCTTCTCCTCGACAGTGACTCGCTTGCCGCCTTTGATTTTAACTTTCTTCTCTGTCGGCACAATCACGCTGAAAATCTTGTCTTCCATCCCCAGAGATTCGATCCGCTGTTTCAGGTTATGTGCTACCGCATTTTCATAGCCCGAATAAGTATGGATAGCGTACCAATTGCGGCCTTGTTCTAATTCTTGCTTTGCCATATGCGTTTATGGTGAATTTATTGAGCTATTGCAAAATGAAAGACTTTAAGATGAACTGGAAGGCCAGATCAAAAAAGCCCAGTAAAAAACCAGTGCCAATGGCGATAGCCAAAACAATAACCGTAAAATTAATAGTCTGGTCCTTGGTTGGCCAACTGACATGGTTCATCTCGCTTCTAGTATCTTTGAAATAATTGATTAAATTCATATCTTGATTCTAGCTTATTTAAGGTATTTAAAAAAGCCCCTTCGGGCTCAACAAATCAAGCTTATACCGTAAACTACTGGTCGTCAAGGTATTACCCGTTACAGATTCCGACTGGTTTATTTTGTGCTATCATGGAAAATGTGAACGATAAAAAACAAAAATTTGCTGCTTTCGATGTTGATGGTACAATTTTTCGCTCCAGTTTACTGATTGAACTAGTTGAAGAGATGGTCGCTGCCAAATTATTCCCTGAAGCGGCCAGAGATGATTACTTTATTCCCCACCAACGCTGGCTTGATCGTGCAGATAGTTATGAGAAATATATTAGTGCCGTGATTGAATCGTTTAATAAAAATATTAAGGGAATTTATTACGGCGATTTTGCTGATGTGGTTAAAAAACTAATCAATGAACAAAAAAATCGCACTTATCGCTATACTCGGCATCTGGTTCGAGAACTAAAACAGCGCGGTTATTTTTTATTGGCAATTTCACATTCTCCCAAAGGAGTTCTCGACGTTTTTTGTAATGAACTGGGCTTTGACAAAGTTTATGGGCGTTTTTTTGAATTGGGGCCGGGTGACAGATTTACCGGTCAAGTTATTGACGAACACCTAATTGCCAATAAAGCCAGTATTATTCGCCGCGCCGTGGAAAAAGAAAATTTAACCATGAGAGGTTCTATTGGGGTTGGCGACACCGAAAGCGACATTCCCATGCTTGAATTAGTGGAAAAGCCTATTTGTTTTAACCCTAACGAAAAACTCTATCGCTATGCCAAGCTTAATAACTGGTTGATTATCGTTGAACGCAAGGACGTAATTTACCAAATTAAAGAGCTTGCCAAGTCAAATTAATTTGCCATACTGGTGATAGAAAGGAGGCGCCTATGTTTGCCTTAAAGCTCTTTCCTTGTCAACGAAAGGCCTGGCCAGGGTTGGAATCAAAACTCCAAGAAACCGTCAGCCAAGCGGCGATGCTCATGACAGTGATTACCCGTGATGTTGCCACTGATAAAATCACCGTCTATGGCAAGAGAATCAGGGAGTCGCACATTTTTCGCACTCTCAACATGAGCACCGGCCAAACGATCAGATGGCGTTCTCGCAATAACTTCAAAGGCTGCCAAGGAGGTTTCTTCATCCAATCGAGCAACTTTGAAACTGGCGAGTGCGATAACCACTGGGTTGCCGTCATCGGTATCGACAATCAGCCCGAAGAGTGCGTTCAATGGTTCAAGTTTTGATTCCCCTAACCGAGCGACAAAAGGGCGTTGGTACAAGCTACTGACGCCTTTTCGTTATCGATATTTAATCTGGCTGAAAATAAGAATAAATAATCCTAAGATGACACTCAAACCTCCAACGACTAAAGCGGTAGTCGGGCTGTAGTGTTGCCAAAGATAACCGCCTAAGATGCCGGCTCCAAGAGCGCCAAGACCGGTGATAGCGTTAAATAGGCCAAAAGCACCTCCCCTCTTATCTTCTTCGGTAATTAAAGCGGCATAAGAGCGCTGAACTCCGTCAGTAAAAGCAGGAAAAAGACCTAAGATAAAAAAAGAAACAATAAGCAAAGTAGAATTAGTTGAATAATTTAAAAATAAATAGCCAAGAATTAAAAAGAGGTAGCCGGTAATAATTATTTTTACCGAGCCAAACCGATCACTGGCCTTACCGGCAAAAAGTGAGAAACCGGCGTAAGCAATATTATAAACCATATAGAAAAGCGGAATGGTCGCGATCATTAAACCAATAGATTCAGTTTTTAAAAGCATGACCGCTACCGGCAAGCAGCCTAAAGACATTAACAAAACAGAAAGCAGATATAATTTAAACTTAAGCGAATAATTGGCAAACGATTTAAAAGTAACATTACTTCTTTTAAGTTGACCGACAGCATCAGAAATAAAAAACAGGCTGGCAATAGCAATTAGACCAACGACAAAAGCTGAAACAAAGACATAGTCAAAATGGTCAGGGTAATGACTTAGGATTAAATAAGCCACCAGCGGCCCAAGGATAGCTCCAAGCGTATCCATTGCTCGGTGGAAGCCAAAAGATTTACCCATCTCCTTCCCCTCTACCGACAGAGAGATGACAGTATCACGAGGCGCGTCGCGCAACCCCTTGCCCAAGCGATCAGTAAAACGCAAGCCGACAACGGCGCCAACTGATGAGACAGCCAAATAAATTGGCCTGATAAAAACCGATAAAGCATAACCGGCAACAATTAACGGTTTGCGCCTTTTGTATTTGTCGGTTAAGTAGCCAGAATAGATTTTGACAAAGCTGGCGGCAAAATCAGCTAAACCCTCAACCAATCCAAGAGAAGCGGCCCCCGCCTTTAAAACCGAAGTGAAAAAAGCCGGGAAAATAGCCACGATCATCTCCGAGGAGATGTCATTAAATAAGCTGGTCAGACCCAGAAAGAAAACATTCTTTTTAAAACCCAAAATCCTGTCTTTCACTTAGACAATTTTAGCACAGAAAACTTATTTTCAAGCTAATCAAAGTCCCAAAAATTATTCGTTTCCTTTTCGTCCGGGCCAAAGATCCTCAGGTGGAAAAAATCGTTCAAATCGCTGATAAAAGCACCAGCGCCACTGGCAACAAAGACAATATACCAGTAAGGATGAGTAACCGGGCTAATAAAGCCGAAACCGATAACCATGAGGATCGCCCCATAGATCCAATGATGAATGCCCTCGAGATGACCGCCATACCTATCGCCAATCCGCCCTAAAAAATAAGCGATAAAGCCAATACCGGAAATAAGAATAATTTCAATGATTAATTTAACCATGAAAATTTAATCAGTCTGAGGTCTTGCTTTCTTTGATAATAACATCATGCGCTCCGTTTTCCCTAATACTGGCTTGCGAAATTTCAACAATTTTCGCTTGCTTTTTAAAATTTTTAATCGTTATCGCTCCGCAGCTAACCATTGTAGCCCTAATCTTAGCCAAAGCCAGATCCAGATTATCTTTCAGTTTACCGGCATATGGCACGTAGACATCAACCCCTTCAGCAAAAGACAATTTCGTCCCATTGCCGCAAATATATCTTTGCCAATTGCGCGCCCGTTCCGACCCCTCGCCCCAATATTCTTTAACAAAATTACCGTTAATCTTTATTTTAGCCGTTGGACTCTCATCAAAACGGGCAAAATAACGGCCCAACATTACCCAATCGGCGCCCATCGCCAAAGCTAAGGCAACGTGATAATCCTGAACTACGCCGCCATCTGAACAAATAGGGACATAGATGCCAGTTTGATTGAAATGCTCATCGCGGGCTTTAGCCACATCAATCACAGCACTGGCTTGGCCGCGACCTATGCCTTTTTGCTCTCGGGTGATACAAATTGATCCGCCACCAATGCCAACTTTTACAAAGTCAGCTCCGGCGTCGGCTAAAAATTTAAAACCTTCCCCGTCAACTACGTTACCGGCGCCAATTTTAACATTAGGATAATTTTCCTTAGCATATTTTAGCGCCTCCTTCTGCCAATCACTATAACCATCTGAGGAATCCAAACATAAAATATCGGCTCCGGCTTCAATCAGGACCGGAATGCGTTCTTTATAGTCATGAGTATTGACACCAGCGCCAACCATCAAACGTTTTTCTTGGTCAATTAATTCTTGCCGATATTCCTGATGAGCCTCATAGTCTTTGCGAAAAACCAAACAAATCAATTTGTCTTCTTTGTTAACAATGGGCAGGGTGTTAAGCTTGTGTTCCCAGATTAAATCGTTAGCTTTGGCCAAATCAATGCCTTCCTCACCACAAACCAGTTTGGCCCGTGGAGTCATTACTTCGCGCACTTTGGTTTGAGCACTAATTTTATCTGGGCGGTAATCACGGCTAGTTAAGAGACCTAATAATTGGCCGCCAGAGGAACCATCAATCGTTACGGCAATAGTAGTATGACCAGTTTTTTTCTTTAAGGCCAAAACATCTTCAATTGTTTGATCAGGCGAAAGATTTGAATCACTAACCACAAAACCAGCTTTGAATTTTTTAACTTTGCGTACCATCTCAGCTTGGCGATCAATCGGCTGCGAGGCATAGATAAAAGACAAGCCGCCGCAGCGTGCCAAAGCAATGGCCAAATTATGATCAGAGACCGATTGCATAATCGCCGAAGTAAACGGAATATTCAATGTTAAAGAAGCCTCTTCTCCGCTCCTGAACTTAACCAGTGGCGTTTTTAAATTCACCGCTTCAACTTGGCAATCCTTAGTGGTTAAACCGGGCACGAGGAGAAATTCCCCGAAGGTTTTAGATGTTTCCTCTAAAATTTTGGCCATAATTTAATGACTAATATTGTAGTATAAAAATCAAAAGAGTGAAAGAAAGGGCGGTCTGCCCTGTCGGTGACCGCCCTCGACCGATTGCTACCAGCGAGTTTTGCCCGGCTTAGCCGGTTTTCTCTCTTTTTCGCCACCATACACGCTTCGACAAGCTCCGCACCAACCGAACTTGATCCAAAAGTACGGCTTGGCTACAAGGTTAAGTGTCTTGCATTTTTGGCACCAAAACATATGCTACCTCCTTTCCGGCAAGAGCCATTATCTATCTATATCTTTAACACAAATAAAAATTTATGCTAGCTCTTTGCTCAAGGCACCCCTTTGGGTCAAAGTACAATGCTTATTCCCTGTGAAATGTCTTCAGGATAAGGTAGAAGGCGGACTTCGTCGCTGATGGTTCGTCTTCTAGAAGTTCTGAGCCAAGAGAATGATTATAAAAATCCCAATAGCATTTAAAGTAAAAGAGAACAATAAAAATTGCCAAGTTTTTATTTTACTCAACCCCATAAGACTTAGCCCCACCTCGTCGGGGAAAGGCGAGGCAATTATAATTGCACCAAGTGCCATTGCTGTCCAGCCAAAATATGGGGTTTTATAAAGATTTGATATTTTTTTACCTAACGTTTTTTGAAATATCGGTTTCAATTCCTCAAATACTCTATCCTTAAGAAATTTAAAGATAATAAAATCGCCAATGACCGCGCCTAAACCTGCTAGGATGGCAATATCCCAGGCATTAAATTTTTCTGCCAAATAAAACAAAATGACTGTTGAGGGCGCAACAGTAAAAGTGGAAACAAAAAACATTCCGCTTATAAATGCCCCCAGATAACCAAGTCCGCCGATACTTGATATTAGATTTTTTACAAATGGAAAATTTAATAGATAAAAAAAGACGATTAAACTTAAGACGAGAATGGCGGTATTCTTAAATCGCCAATTTTTATAAGTCCTCATAAAAAAATTATACTTGGTTAGAGCTGAAAAGTCACTTTAAAATAAGGGCATTTGAGAGGTTGGATAACGTAACGATTTATATTCCTGTTTATTGAATTAGTAACAAGCTGGGGCAGCAAAGAGACACTCTTCCTCCTCAACCATAGGAATTTCTGGCTTAGGAACTTCGTATTTAACTTCTCTGTTCACTGGAATGTCACTATTCGCCAACTCTTGGTCCACAACAGTAAAATCATCAAGGCTTAACCAATTAACTTTAGTTTTGTTTAAAATATTTTGGTAAGCATTCCACCACCTCAATTTGGTACCGCCTAAGTAAGCATGACTGACTAAGATTACCTTGTCATTAGAAGTTAAAGCTTCGATGGCAATTTTTTCAAAGCTCGCCGGATTCTCACCTCTGGCCCATAAAGAATAATCACAAAGACTGCCGGTACCCATTTCTTTTGACGGGACATTGCTGACAGCAATTATCTTAATGTCATATTCTTTTGGCTTATAAACAGTGGTTTGAGCGCCAGTAGTGCCTCGGCCAAAAACATATTTCACTCCAAGTTCCTCGGCAACTTTTAAGGTATTCTCATCATAAGCAAAGTACCTTGAACCGAAAGCTTTCATCTTTTTACTGGTACACTGTTCAATATTATCTCTGACTTCCTTCATTTTTTCATACTGGAATTGATAATCTTTGTCCCAAAAAGCGACTGGCGAATAGAGCCCAGCAATTTCAAAACCTCGATCTGACAAATCTTTAATCGTCTTGCAGTGTTCTGCTACAATATTATGCTGTACCTGGATAGTAGCAGGTATTTTTTTCTCTTCTAATTTATTGGCCCAATTTTTTAAGCCCTCAATTTCCTCAAATTCAATTAACAGCATCATCCCTTTCACTTCTCTGATTAAACCAACCCTAGGCACTAAAAAAACTCCTACCCCGATAACGAGAATGAGAAAAAATAAAAAAATGACAAGTTTAACATTTATTTTTTTCATAATATAAAAAAATTAGCTGATAATTTATTCGTTTATTTTAATCGCTTTCCCTTCAACCAATGCCTCGGTGATTTTTTTATAGGCCGAAGCTAAAATCCTCTGAAAGGTGCTCTGTGAGGTTTTCATTTTCTTGGATGCTTCGGTTTGTTCCAACTCCTCTATATTTTTTAATCGCAAAGCTTCTAACTCTTCCAAAGTTAATTCAATTTCTTCAAGCTCCCTCAAGGGTATCCCTTGGGGCTTAAAATACTTCACATTCGGATTAAAATTTATTCGGCGGCACAATCTTGGTCTAGACATGATATTTTATTTATTATCTCACAGATAAAATCACCCAGAAAGGGCTCTTTTATCTGTTGGCAACTATTTATCCAAATCAGCCAATTCTTGCTCAATGGCTTCCTTCTCTTCCAGCAAGAGTTTCTTCTGCTCTTCTTTGGTTGGAGCTTTGCCACTATTGGCAAACGGGCACCAACGACAGAAACGTCCAGCCAAACCTTGGCAATTACCAAGGCCTCGGCCAGTTCTCGGACCTTGTCCTTGGGGACCGGTTCCGTCTAATCTAGGCATAGTAGTTATGGTTAAAGGTTGATAATAACGACCCAGTATTGAGTATATACCCATAACTATTTTATGTCAAGATCCTTCTGGTTAGAAGCCCCAATGAATCTTTGTGGTCTCGGTGAGCTTATTCTAAGAAGGTAAGGGCAAACATCAATACGACCCCTAGCGCAAGAGATAAAAATTGAAAGAGAGAATGCTTTATTGCTTTCGTCTTATGAAGCTCTGGTATCAAGTCCGCGACAGCAATATATATAAAACCGCCTGCGGCCAATGGTAGAATCCAGATTGTAAAACTTTCTCCGGTTTCTCCTAAAATGAAAGCTGAGAGAGTCCCAATAATAGCTGTCAAGGCGGACAAAAAGTTCAACCAGAGCGCTCGCCTTCTGGTATATCCAGCATGTAATAGCACTGCAAAATCCCCTATTTCTTGAGGAATCTCATGTAGTATTACCGCAAGCGTGGTAGCAAGTCCAACCGGAACGCTTATGAAAAAACTCACTCCTATAATGAGGCCGTCTATGAAGTTATGCACTCCGTCAGAAAAGAGCACTAACCTTCCCACCGGATGGGTGTGATGGCGCTCAGCATCATCACTATGATGGTGCCAATGAAGAAATTTCTCTACGATAAAAAAGAGAAAGATACCTGCAATAATGAGCAAACTGACACTTGCGCTGTTTGTTAAAGCTTCTAACGACTCGGGGATTAAATGTATAAAAGCATCACCCAAAAGAGCCCCGACTGCGAGACTGACAAATAAAAAAATATGCCGGCGGATAAATTCTTCTCTTACTGAAAGGGAAAAGGCCCCAATTAATGAAACTAGGCTTACTACTATCGTACTTAACAAAGCATAAATATATATTGTCATCTTGTTATAAACATTTTTTACAGACTCCAAAAAACTCCCAAAAAAACGATTCGCAACGGAGTCAGGCACTGTCGGGTCTTATAACAGTGCTCGAGGATAAAGAGTATATGGTTACTTTACGCGAAAAAATGAATAACATCAAGAAAGTTGCCAAGTTTTACAACTACAACTTCCTGGATGCCAGTAAGTAACCTACTTAAAAAAGAAAGCCCACCCCGATATGAACGAGGTGGGCTTGTTTGTTGCTGAAAGAGCTACTTCTTGGGCCGACGAGAGATGTCCCTGTGCTCCTCGATAAGTCGGAGGAACTCAACCTTCGGAAACAAAATGCCGTGACGAGCACAGAATTCCTCCAGAAGATCTTCGGGGATGCCCATGCCGGTTTTCAAAGTAAATGCATATTGCGCATCCAACTCCTTAGCCGTCACGATCTTGTCGAGATACTTCCTGCTGCGATGCATCAGCTTTTCGAAACTGTCACGCTCCTCGCTGAACCAGTGAGCGATAACAGATTTCTGACGGAAGGTCAGATCCTTGTTATCAATCACTTCACTAAGGGAGTCTGCCCACTCCTGAAGAATGGTCAGGTTGATCCCTCGCAAGAAGACACCGATCATCGCACGCCGAAGCGCACGACGGAGAAGATATCCTTCCCGAGTATTGCTCGGAACAATGCCTTCCCGAATCATCAGAATCGAGGTCTTGATATGATCAAGAATGACTCGCGTCCACGCTGTATCACCAATGCGCTGATTGATGAGTTGGTAGGACGAATCATACTGATCGATCTCGTGGATCGAAGCACGATCCTGAAGAATCATTGCAAAACGCTCGAGCCCCGCGCCTGTATCCACGCACTTCATGGGAAGCGAAGAGAAATTACCCTGCTCATCCTTGAAATATTGCATGAACACTCCGGCATTCCAGATCTCGATGTGTCGTCCGGGGACCAGTACATCGTCAGTTTTTTTCTCGGCGAATTCCTCACCTCGATCAAAAAAGACTTCGGTGCACGGTCCGCACGGACCACTGGTTCCGGCTGGACCCCAGAAGTTATCGACTGGCGGTCGGCCGATGATGCGATCTCTCGGCAGGAACTTTTCCCAGATGCGAACCGATTCTTCATCGCTCGGCACACCTGGCAGACTTTCGTCGGCCATGAATACCGTGGCAGAGAGTCGATCGGCAGGAATCCCGAATCCATCGGTGATGAGTTCGAAGGCGAGCTCGATAGCCCGTTCTTTGAAATAATCTCCAAAGGACCACGACCCCATCATCCGGAAGTTCGTTCCGTGATAGGAGTCGCCGACGCTTTCAACATCCACAAACCTGATGCAGTCCTGCACGTTCGTCAGACGTGGGGATGGTGGCTTCGCTTGGCCCGTGAAATAGGGTTTGAGCGGAGCCATGCCCGAGTTTATGAACATGAGAGTTGGATCATTTCTTGGAATGATCCCCGATGGCTCGATGAGCTGATGATCACGTTTGAGGAAATGCTCCAGAAACGTCTGGCGCACCTCCTCTGTCGTTTTGTACGGCAGTTTCATTGCAGTATCCTTTCTTTTGTTAAGGTTTCAAATCCGAAAATAGATTAACATGTATTTTATTAATTGACAAGATTATAGTTGACCTTGTGCTGATTTTGTTGTAGTTTTATGGCAGAAACAATTTTAGCTGAAAGCTCTTTTACAACCTCAAAATAAGGAGAAAAACATGAAATGGTTTGAACGACTCTACTTCGGTACATGGCAACTTGGGGGACAGTTCAAAAATCTGTCCTTAGCTCATATCGAATCGCTTCTGCTTTTCGCCATCAGTTCCGGTATTCGTCATTTTGATACGGCGGCCGTCTATGGTGGAGGTAAGGTTGAGGAGATGCTTGGCTCATACTTACCGGAGGATGCGGTCATTGTGACCAAAATTCCGGCAATCAAGAAGCCGAACTTGACGACTCTCATACCAATCAATGAATTCTACCCACCTGATCATCTTGATCAAAGTGTGGAGAGTTCACTGAACAGGCTCAAGAGAACACAAGTCGACTCAGTCTTATTGCACAACTGGCTTCCTTCTTGGTCGTCAGATGCAGTATTTATTCTTCAGCACCTACAAGGAATGAAGGATACCGGTATCGCTCGAAAGATCGGAATTTCTCTGCCAGATGATTTTTCATCAGACATTAGTGATGAGGTTCTACCTTACATTGATGTTATTGAGGCTCCTTTCAATCCGAACCAAAGATGGATACTGAATCAGCTTCCCTCTTTGCTCGCGATGAAAAAGGAAATCCTTCTGAGAAGTCTTTTCTGTCAGGGTAAGCTGCTTGTCAACCACCCCGCCGAGCCACTCGTCAGAGATGCTCTGCAACTCAAAACATCCATTGTCATTGGTATGACGACGGAAGAACAAATCACCCGTAACATCAACTACTTGAAAGGAGTTGTCACATGAATTCCAAACAGGAATACTTCGCGGCAGCCAATTCGGAACCGCGAGTCACAATCAACGGGATGACTACTGGCCGAGAATTTTCTGTGCGTGAATATACGTATGGAGTTCTTGTGCCAGACAGTAATCATCCCCTCTCATGCGTCAGTGTGTCTAACAGCTCACTGAGTATTGATCTCTGGATTGGGTGTTCGTGGCAGTGCAGATACTGCCACGTGCAAGACACCAATCAAGATCTTGCTGATCAAGGCACGATGCCTAAAAGACCGAGACGACGCAATCAGTTCACCGTTGACCAAATCATCGACGAACTGATCAAGCACCCGTTCTTCGTTGCAGATGAAACAATCATCAGCATCGGAACCGCAAGCACTGAACCGTTCGCCCCTGGACCGGTCACAGATAGCACGTTCGAGATCATGGACGCATTCGTGCGACGTGGTCTGCGAAATCCTTTCTGGATCGTTACTAAAGGTGGCGTTCCAAAAGGGAGAAAGCTCGACATCGCCCGCATCACAAATGCGACGCAAGGATTGATGCTGTCGCTGTGCTGGGCAGACAATCCTGATACGATTGAACCTGCTCACAACAACCGCTTTCTGAATGCTGAAGAAGCAAAGGAAGCTGGTGCTACCATCGCATGGTACATGCGGCCGATCGTTCCTGAGTGGAGCGGTAATCGAGATCGCATCGAAATGATGATGCTCTGGGTCAAAAAGCACTACGGCAATGTCATCGATGTGATCATCCCTGGCGGCCTGCGTTGGACAGAAGGTATCGAGAACGGCTTGGTGGAGATTCATAAGCTCCCTATGCCAAACATTCCTCGGAATGACAATGTGAAGATGCTACCTCAAGATCTGATAGACTTTATCTTTTCCTTGAGTGCAGAACACTTCCCTGGTGTTCCCGTATATCTGAAGTCATCGTGTGCGCTTACTCGGATGCTCAAAATTCCGAGCATCACCTCAGTTCAGGCGTTTGCCAGACATGAGTGTGAAGAGTCTCGTTGTCCTCTTGCTCAGCGACAAATCTGTGCTCATGGATCAGCTTATTCCATGACTACCGAACGCGCTCAAGCAATATTGGATAATCTCGGGATTCCAGCACACGTAGTGAGCTGGAATACTCAACAAGGACTTGTCACTCATCCCGAGATGAACAAGTTCACCTACGCAGTCAGGCAGACTGTATTCAAACACTTAGCAATGGGAGGTTCCGCATGAAGTCGTATGATGAAATCAAACGCCACTTCGGAACCTTCGGTTTCAAGTGGCGGGACAGCGTTCCGATCGTAAGTGCAAATCCGAAGCTCCTGTTCAACATATCAGGCGGAGTCGTATTCGAAGACGTGATATCCCATGGGGCAACCCCTGAGAACAGTCGCGTTGTCTCGGTGCAAACCTGCTTGAGAACTGATGGATGGGAAAAGATCGGTCGTTCAGGAAGGCACCATCTCGCATTCGACATGCTCGGTCACTTCTCTCTCTACGAGGGCAACGAAGCCGAAGTGAAGAATGTGATAATCGAAAGTGCCTGGCGGTATCTAACGGCGTGTTTGGGAATCAATCCCAACACGTTATCAGCAACTGTGCATCCACAAGATGCAACATCGCAAAGAATCTGGGAAAGACTTGGTGTCAGGACCGTCAGTAATGATGAGAATGTCACCTACACGCCAACTCGGAATCGATGCGGTGTCCGCACGGAGATCGTCTGGCAAAATCCAGACACAAAGAAATCTATGGAGCTCTGGAACTTGGTCTTTACCGAGTTTCAGGGTGACATCATCTTTGAATCTCCGCTGGAGATGATCGCGGCCGATTCTGGAGCAAGTATTGACCGCATCGTTACTGCAGCAGAATGCAGTCGAAGCGATTATGAAAACTCCAACTGGAAAGGTGTGGTTGAATCCATCACCGAGAGATCCGAAGTTAATGATCAAGCCATCATGTGTCGCTTGGCCGATCTTGGCAAAGCGGCGGTACTTCTGATATCACAAGGGCTTCGGCCCGGAAACAAGGCGGCGGACTACGTCCTTCGGAAACTCATCCGAGAGGCTTTCATCCTCTGCCGACAGACTTCAATCCCATTCGATGAGTTTGTCGTGATATCAGGAAATCAATGGGCCTCGGTTGATGCGGTGCAAACTGTGTTTGCCGAGGAGGTGTCAAAATTCGAGAAGGGGCTTGAGCGTGGGAGGAAGGAATATACAAAACTTACTTCTCGCGGTAATAGCCATCTGACCGGATCAGACATCGAGTATCTAACGTCCACATTCGGATTTCCGAAAGCTCTCATTGAGCTCGAGGAGTCGAAACGAAACAAGGAGGCACTATGAAGAATAGCTTAGTCTCCGATCTGTCTCACGTCTTGTGTAAGTTGCGAGGCATGAAAGTGCTTCTGCACGTCGGACTGAAGAGGAATTCGGCAAAAGGAAAAATTGACCTTTTGGCAGGCTGTAATGATGGGAATATCGAAAGGTATTCCCCTCCAATCAAGGCTTTGCTGGAGGATCGGTGGCCGACCGGAAACTTCTTTGTGTGCGATGACAGCGTTCGCTTTGATCTGCCGACGGGCTCTGGTGGTGTCGCAGTTTGCGATTCAGCCTTGCTAGTTAGGCAGGTCGAAGAGTGGCTTGAGGGCAAAAATTTGGGCGGTCAACATCGCCCATGGGCTACCGGGTACTGGTTGCCGGAGGCGTTGTGCGGAGATTTGGCTACGGCTGAAACTTTGTACGATGTAACCGACACCAGTGATCGCTTAAGAGAATTACTTATTCCCTATCCCGCCTTGCTCTCGAGGAATATCATCAGACTGTGTACTGAAGAGATAAGGCAGAAGCTCTCAACACTTGAAAGGCTGCATGAAAATGCACTTATTGAGCGAGAATTATGCATCTCGGATGTTACAGCCGCGATAATCAGGTTGGCGTTTGCACGTAGTCGTCAGTACTGCCGTGGATTCCGTTCGCTTGAACAACAAGCAATTCTCCTTCGGCCTTCGGACCGGCCTATCTTTGAAATCGCCCTTGGACTTTCCAAAAAGAAAAGGGTGAATAATTTGATGGGTAAGATTGAGAAGTTGTTCTAACAGGGAGACATACGCAAGTGTGTCTCCTTTTTTTATTCAATAATAGTCTTTTCTCCGTTTTCCAAAAGAGTAGCCTGAGAGTTGTTCAACCTCTCCACAATAACTCCATATTTTTTCTCAAAAGCTTTTGTCTCTTCCTCAATCTCAGGAGAATAGTGCGGAAGAATAATAAGGTGGGTAATGTTAAAACCAGTAAAATCTTCTAAACCAATATCATTTGGGTCCGGCTCAACTTCATTAGCTATGCTGATGGATGGACCGACAATAATACTTCCAGCGCTAACACCAACGTATACCCCATTACGCTTTAGAAGATCATTGATTGAGGACTGGAAATTTGCCTCTCGTGCAAATTTGAGAAGTTTAAAGGTGTTTCCACCACACACATAAATAACTCCATATGATGAAAAATCTTTAGAAGGCTCTGTCTCAAGATCAATAAAATCAATCTTGGTAAATCTCATTTCCTCAAACTGCTTTTTTGCTAATTGAGAATATTTATTTTGTTCCTTACCCTCAGCAGCAGTCGTAACGATTGCAACAGACTGGTTTCCAGGATCAGTAAAAAAACTCTGAAACCTTTTTGCAATATTTTCAGAGGATAAACCGATTGAAGTTAAAAGTAATTTGCCTGTATTCATAATCATGATGATATTAGTCTAAATTTTCTTTTTTATCAAATATTGCTCAATCAGCTCAATGTCTTTATTGTCTTTATCTCTACCGAGAGCCTTCTTGAACTTTATTAGCTCACTAAGGCTTATGAATGGCACGCCCTCGATAATATCCACATTTCTTATTAATTCCTCATGATTAGGCTGATACTCACCATATTTATAATCAGCATCAACTTCATAATTATCTTTCTTAAGAACACTATTTCTATTTGGGACACCCTGCCATCCATTATTTTTTAAGACTCCAAATAGATTCTTGGTTACAATTAGATCAACATCATGATGTGGTCGTATACCATAAGCAGACATCACTCCACTACCAACAACCGCATACTGGTCAACAGGCAGATTCAGCTTTTTTACTTCTTCAAAAATAGTCATTTGTAACCATTATAACAGTTACCCTACACCCACGCTCACTATATCTAAAAAATAATTTATCCTGCATTCGTCCTGCATTTGCAGGTGGCTCTCGTTGCTCTCGCGTTGTATTAACAACAGTGAGCCTATTCTCTAACCATTTTTTTGCCGTTTTTAAACGGACTTACCCCACACCCTCACTCACTATCTCCCCCGAAAATCGGTTCTCGTTAATTTCCCGTATTTACGGGTAAATTTATTGGGTCGCTTTTCAACACCTAATTCTCGAATGGGGTGCCTATCGAGATTCGAACTCGAACTGGATCCTCCACAGGGATCAGTGCTAACCATTACACCATAGGCACCATCTTGTTTTTTACTGACTATTTGTACGCCGGTTTCTTTTCCTCTATCCCCGCCCGGTGATTAACTAAACGAGCGAGAGCATAAAGCAAGGATGACAAGCGATTGAGATAAGCCAGAGTACTGGCTTGAATTTTGACATCGCCTGATTCGACTACCGCCACTACCTGCCGCTCGGCTCGACGTGTCACCGTGCGCGCCACATCAATCATGGCCGAGAGTTCAGCACCACCAGGAACGATAAAACTCTTGAGCGGAGGCAATTCCTTATCAATGGCCTTAATCATTCTCTCAGCTTTAGTCACCGCCCCACGCGAGAGCTTCTTGGGCGCGCCGGCCAATTCAGCTTGGACGGAGAAGAGACAATTCTGTATTTCTTCAAAAATCGCCGGCAACTTTTGTTGATTAACTACGATCTCAAAATGACAAGGCTCAGCCTTGGTTTTGCACCAGCCTAAGAGCGAATTGATTTCATCAAGCGAACCGAGCGCTTCAGCCACCAATGAACTCTTAGACAAGCGCTGATCACAATGATAGAGCTTCATCGCTCCTTTATCCCCTTTCCCTGTGTATGGCATAACTAATTTTTAACATAAATTTGAAGAAAACAAAAGCGCCAGTCGACAATTTGTCAACCAGCGCGGCTTAAGGCCAGGTTACACTGACAGCCTAAGCTGTCGCCCTCCTTGGGGAGTGACAACTCGGGCGAACAGGGCTACCGCTACCCGATCATGAGGAGTGCTCTTGCCCCAACGCCGCATTCGAACATTGTTGCAAGCCTTGCTCTCGCTCACCGCCAAGGTTCGCCCCAGGAAATGGTCAAGACCGTCTTCGTCTCGACCATAAACCTCCCAAAGAACCTTTTCTTGAGGCATAAAAACCTCCTTTCTACTTTTAATTATACTATAGCAGAAAATAAAGTCAAGTGCGCGGGAGAGGACTCGAACCTCCACACCCTTACGGGCTCTACCACCTCAAGGTAGCGCGTCTACCAATTTCGCCACCCGCGCGCAAATTATATTTTAGATACTACCAAAAAACTCGCCGACTGGCGAGTTTTTATTCTTTGTTCTCGGCTACTTCCTCCGGTTCTTCGGTCGGCGTATCAACTTCAATGCCGGCAGTTACCTGTTCCACTAGTTCATCCGATTCTCGCTTACCGGCAACAATTTTTCGCATCCGGCGGCGAATCTCGCGAGCCGCCTTCTCTTTAATGTAATATAATTTGGAACGACGAACTTTTGCCTCGCGCAAAATTTCAATTTTATCAATCATTGGTGAATAGAGAGGAAAGATTTTTTCCATTCCTACTCCGCTGGCTACTCGTCTTACGGTAAAAGTCGCTCCAGCTTCTCCTCCATGTTTGCAGGCAATTACCAAACCCTCAAAAGCTTGGAGTCTGAATTTGCCATCCTTTTCAGGCACTTTCTGCCAGACACGCACGGTAAAACCGGGTTTTAAACCCAATTTTTTCCTTTTCTCGATATCAATTGGAGAAATTTTTAATCCGGCCATAACGCGGAGCAGTTTAACATGAGAGCTTGGCTTTTTCAAGAGCTTGGGTAAAATCTTCAGGCAAAGGAGCGGTAAATGTCTTAAGCTCGCTTGTTAGTAAAGTTACAGTTAATTGATAAGCATGCAGAGCTTGGTGGCCGATTAAATTGCTAGTTTTAACTTTTGGATTATATAAACTATCTCCGATTAAGGGATGACCGTAAGCCTTAAAATGAACCCGCAACTGGTGAGTCCGGCCAGTTTTCGGCTCCGCCTCAACATAAGCATATTGGTCGCAAATATTTTCGATTAAACGGAAAGTGGTTACCGCCTCGCGCAAAGGTCCGGCCGCCTTGGCACTGGCCACACGCCGGCGCGGATCATTTTTACTTCGACCGATCGGTTGATTAATAACCCTTTCCTCCCCTCTTTCCATTTTTAATGCACCGTCCAGAATCGCTCGGTAGACCTTATTAGCTTTATGATTTTGAAATTGTTCTTTTAAAAAGAAAAAAGCTCTTTGCGTCTTGGCAATAATCATCACACCACTAGTATCTTTATCTAAGCGATGCACTATCCCGGGTTTTTTGATCTCCTCTCCTTTTTGATCCAACATTCCTTCTCCCACCTTCTCAATCTCTGGATATTTTTTTATTAACCAATCAACCAAAGTTTCTTCTTTATTAATTCCATCGCCATGTACTGATAACCCAGCCGGTTTATTAATCACCAGCACATCTTTATCTTCGTAAATAATTTGTGGCTCAAGTTTTATCGTCAAGTGCGCGCTGAGGGGCTCGAACCCCCGACCTCCTCGGTGTAAACGAGGCGCTCTAACCAACTGAGCTAAGCGCGCAAATTAAATTTTAAAGAAAAGAACGGCGCCCCCGGCAGGAATCGGACCTACATCAACGGCTTAGAAGTCCGCTGTTCTATCCATTGAACTACGGGGGCTCGAAGATAACACTTAAAATATAACCACATTTTACGACCTAAATCAATCAAAAGAATGCAGGGCCGAGCCAATAGCAGCAGTAAAATTAAGCGCTTCATCAAATCTCATCGGCAAATTAACTGCCCCAGCAGGATAAATCCTAACCCAAGGATTACCCAAGGTGACAGAATAGCGGAAATTAGATCCGAAATATTCTAAGAAACCAGGTATGGTCGCTTCTGAACCGACCAAAATAATCTTACTTGGGCTACTTCCGGCTCTAACGGCTAGATCTAACTGATGTTCAATTTCATCTTTGATAACTGAAGTAATCGGCAGGATGGAATAAAAAATATCGCGATTTTCAACCGCTCGAGACAAGCCAAATAATCTCTTCAGCCTTTCTGCTTCGAACCTGTCGATTCGCAAATTTTTCTGCAAACTGGCAATAATGTTTTCTCCACCCAAATCAATGATCGAGGAAGAAACTATTTTATTATCCTTGATCAATAAGCTGGTTACTCGATGACGATCAAAATTGATAATTCCAGTAGCCGCTGAACGATCCCCGGCCGAAAGCGTTCTGGATAAAACTTCGCCATAAGATTCCAAAGCTGAAAGATCCAGATCGGCAGCCTCAAAAATCAGCGGATTAAAAAGATGAGCCTTATTGCCTGAAAGCGTAGCATTAACTTTCCTCAAGCCCAGCTGTTGTCTTAGATACTGAAGGATATTAAAAAGTTCGTTAGGATCTTTAAGTTCCCCATCATCGACAACGCCTAAAGGAATGCCGATTTCGCCCCAGCGGCCAAGTGAAAAGATGTTATCTACTTTAGATAACTCGAGATATTTAATTGAGTCGTCAGAAATATCTAAACCGACTGCCGGCTGAGAAAAAAATTTGAGCATGGTTAATAGTAATTATAATCCAGACTAGCCCATTTATCTAGAATTCTTATCAAGATAGCTCTTTAAGATAAGCGCGGCAGCCCGGGCATCGGTTATGGGATCTTTTTGTTCCTCATCAATCAGGCGCTTAGCCTCCCAAGTGGTAAAAAATTCTCTTTCCAACTCAATTGGCAAGTTGATTTCTTTTTCCAATTTATCTTTAAATTCAGTGATCGCTCCCATAATCAAGTTCGGCTTCCCTTCCAGATTAAGCGATTCCCCGATAATAATCTTCTCTATTTTCTCTTCTGTGCAAATATTTTTAATTTCAGCGATTAATTTAGGAGTATTGGCGACAACTTTATAAGGAAAAGCAAAGTGCCCAGCCTCGTCGCTTGTCGCTAAGCCAACTTTTTTATGACCGTAATCAATACCCAAATAACGCATGCGGAGGGGGCGAGATTCGAACTCGCGAGAGGGTTTCCCCTCTGACAGTTTTCAAGACTGTTCCTTTCAACCACTCAGGCACCCCTCCAAAAAGAATACTAGCAAAAATCCACAGAAATTAAAATTATTTACTCCCTATTGTTTTAAAATTTGTTATAATAAAATTGATGGATAATTCTACTGTCTTAGAATGGGAATCTTATAGTCGCAAGGATGTTAAGCGCAGTGAAGACTGGTTTTGGGGTTTGATTGCGATCGCTTTTTTTGCTGCTGTTATTTCTTTAATTTTTGGTAACATATTGCTGGCAATAATTATCGGTTTAGCCGGTTTTTCTCTTTACCAACACGAACGCCATCCGGCCGATGCGACGATGAGGGTTAAAATCGATAAGCGCGGCATACTTTTAAACAAAGATCTGCACACTTACGAAAAAGTCCGTTCTTTTTGGATCGAAGATACCACCGAAGAAAAACCGGCCACTTTAATAGTTCATTATGAACGCATCTTTGTTCCCAACATCCATATTCCGATTATCGGCCCTGATCCGACTGAAGTAAGAAGATTACTGCTTCGGTACGGAGAAGAGGAAAAACACGTTAAAACCTTAACCGAGACAATCTACGAGACCTTTGGTTTTTAGAAATTTTGTGTTAAGGTTTGGCCATTCTCCCCGTAGTTTAACGGATAGAACGCAGGATTGCGGATCCTGTAATCGAGGTTCGATTCCTCGCGGGGGGACCAAATTGCTCCCCGTAGTTTAACGGATAGAACACGGGCCTCCGAAGCTCGCAATGCAGGTTCGATTCCTGCCGGGGGGACAAAATCAAAAAAACCCGCTTTTAGGCGGATTTTTTGGTGAGTTTGGCAAGACGGGACTTTTTGCGAGCAGCAGTGTTTTTCTTGATTATTCCCCTTTTAGCCGCCTTATCAATAGCCCGATAAGCCGCGGCAAGTTTTTCTCGAGCCTCTTTAGACTTCTTGTCAGCTGACAATTTCTTTACCTCTTTAACCGCCAGCTTCATCGCCTTGTTGCGTCGATCGTTATAAACTTTCTTTTGTTTGCTCCCGCGCAGAGCTTTTTTTGCTGATGTGGTAATTGGCATACAAGCGCCAGAATACAAGATTTTCCCAATAATTGCAAGCTATCAGCGCCATAGTGTATGATTAATCTATGATTGGACAACTCACCGGTAAAATTAGTCATCACGAAGGCAGATTCGTCATTTTAGACGTAAGCGGAGTCGGTTATAAAATTTTTATCTCTACTGAAACCTTAAACCAAATCAAAAATAAGCCGACAGTTTCTCTCTGGACTCATTTGGTTGTTAGAGAAGATGCCCTTGATTTATACGGTTTTGTCGATAAATTTGAATTGGAATTTTTTGAACTTTTAATCGGCATTTCCGGAGTCGGACCCAAAAGTGCTTTATCAATTTTGTCACTGGCCTCGCCTGATACTTTACGAAAAGCGGTCGCTTCAGGCAATACTGGCTATCTTACCCAAGTTTCCGGTATTGGCCGCAAGATTGCCGAAAAAATTGTGTTGGAATTACGCGACAAAATCGGCGAGCTTGAAGGCGCTGACACTGATTTAGAAGAGGAAGCCGAAGCGGTTCTGGCCTTAGAATCGTTGGGTTACTCCAATCGTGAAGCGTGTGAAGCCCTAAGAAAAGTTCCTGCAGACATCACCGAAACTGGCGCTAAAGTTAAAGAAGCGTTAAAGCAACTAAGCGCCAAGAAAACAAAATGAACCAAGATATCGATAATATAATTAAAAACATTCCCCACCACTTTACTCAGAGTTATTTTTATGGTTCTTGGCAGGAAACAATGGGCCGTTCGGTTAAAAGATTTTTGGTCGAGAACGATCAAGGCAAGTTAATTTGGCAGGCTATTCGCTATCCTCTCCCCTTGAAGAAGTGCTATTGGTACGTCCCCCATGGACCGATTGTCGTCGGTAAAGCTAACAATGATTTGCTAGCATCATTTGAACAAGAAAATAAAAAATTGCTTAAAGACAGTAACGGCGTTTTTATGCGTCTTGATCCCTATCCGCCAACTCAAAATGAAATCTGGGCTGTTAATTTTAAAAAAGTGCCGATTCACTCCTATTTCGCCGCTTATTTTCAAATCAAGTTCGACTGGCGCTTAAGCCTCAAACCCAGTTTAGAGGAGATTTACGAGCAAATGGACAAGAAAAACCGCTACGGCATTAGAGTCTCGCAGAATAAAGAAGTAACCATAGAAAAAGTTTCCGGCCGAGAAATGAAAAAATATTTTGAAGATTTTTACCGCCTGATGGTTGAGACCTCGGCCCGCGGCGAATTCGGCCTTCATCCTAAAAAATATTATCAAGTTATTTTTGATTCGGCTGAAAATAATCCCCATCTAATGCTCCTTATTGCTAAGTATAAAGACGAGGTCTTGGCCACTCACCTGATCATATTTTATAGCGATACGGCTTTTTATCCTTTTGGCGCTTCAACGGCTAAAGAGCGGGACCGCATGCCGACTTATGCTATTCATTGGGAAACGATCAAAGAAGCCAAGGAGCGAGGCTGCCACTGGTATAATTTGGGCGGAGTTGACGTGGATCCCCGCCTAGCCCATAAAAATTGGGGTGGCATCAATCGCTTTAAGCGCCGCTTTGGCGGTGAAATTCTAGAATACAGCGACTTCTATGATGTTGTCGGGCAACCGTTTTTGTATTGGCTTTATAATTTAAGAAAAAAAATAAGACATTAAGTATGCGCCAGCTGAAAAAACTAATCAAACAACTTTTACCGGAAAAGTTGTTTCTCCAATATCATCGCTTGCTTGCCCATCTAGCTGCGGCACTTTACGGCTGGCCAACAAAGAAAATGATTGTTATCGGCATTACTGGTACCAAGGGTAAGACTTCAGTTGGTAATTTTCTCTGGTCAGTCTTAAATGAGAATGGCTTAAAAACCGGTCTGACCGGCACGGCCAATATCAGAATTGGCAATCAGGAATTATTAAATGAGTATCATATGACTATGCCCGGTCCTTTTGTCCTGCAAAAATTCTTTAAGCAAATGCTTGAAGCCAGTTGTAAATATTGTATTGTGGAAACCACTTCCGAAGGCATTAAGCAGTACCGCCATATCGGTATTGCTTACGATTATGCCATTTTTACCAATCTCACCCCTGAACATCTCCTCTCTCACAGCGGTAGCTTCGAAGAATACAAAAAGAAAAAAGGCGAAATGTTTGCTCTTTTGAAAAATCATAAAAAAACAATTAATAATAAAAGAATAAAATCGATTTCTATAATTAACAATGATGTTCCCCATAAAGAATTCTTTGAATCATTTCTGGCTGATAAAAAAATAACTTATGGTCTTAAACCTGGCGCTGATTATATCGCTACCGACATTACCGGTTCGGCGGATGGTGTACAATTTAAAGTTAAAAATAATGATTACGAGTTAAAGATTGTCGGCGCCTTTAATATCTACAATGCTTTGCCGGCCATTATTATCGGCGAAGAAGCAGGACTTTCACCAGTACAAATCAAATCAGGCTTAGTCAAACTTAACCTCATCCCTGGCCGCATGGAAAAAATAAATCTTGGCCAGAATTTCACCGTCATTGTTGATTACGCCCATGAAAAAGAAAGTATGACCCGCGCCATGGAAACAGCCGAACTGATTCGCGGCAATAGTAACGCTAAGATTATTGTTAATCTCGGTGCCGAGGGCGGCGGCCGCGATAAAGCCAAACGCCCGCAAATGGGAGAAATTGTCGGCCAGCGCGCTGATTATGTTGTCGTGAGCAATGTTGATCCTTATGAAGACGACCCGGCTGAAATTGCCGAGGACATCGCCCGCGCCGCTGACGCCGCCGGTAAAAAAAGAAATGAAAATTTATTTGTGATTGAAGACCGCCGAGCTGGTATTGCCAAGTCGCTCGCCCTCGCCCATCCCGGCGACATTGTGCTTATTACCGGCAAAGGCGCCGAGCAATCCATTACCATCGGCGGCAAAGCTTCACCTTGGGACGACCGCACTGTAGTTAAAGAAGAACTGCAAAAAATATTAACATCAAAATAATTTTTTAAAAAAAATACGGGCGAATGACATCAGTCATCCGCCCGTTTTAGGCGTTGTGAGATTACCTCCTCCCTTCACAGATGGTCAATCCTTCAGCAATCTCAGCGATGGTCCGTTCTACCGCTTCGCGCGGACTATTTGGCAGTCCTTTGTCGTTCGGCTTGGCACCGAGAATCGGTCGACCAACGACAATGCGGTCAGCACCAGCTTCAATTGCCTTGGCTGGGGTCATCACCCGATTCTGATTTTGGTCGTCACCTCCGACGAAAACCGACCAAGCCGGTCGAATTGCCGGTGTGTTGAAAGTCAGAGCCAATTCAGGTCGATCCCGAACCACTTCCAGTTCAGCCGGCGAGAGCACCAGGCCGTTCAGGCCGGCCAATTGAGCCATGCGCGCGAAGCGCAAGACGCCGGCCTTAGTTGAACAGGTAAAGATTGCTTGGCAATCCTCTTCGTTCAAACTGGTGAGCACGGTCACGCCAAGAACCTCCATTTCGCTGAGCACCCCGTACCGAACGCGACGCATGCCCTCAATGCCGGCGCAACACATCACAGTCAGCAATTCCGGCGCGTATTCGGCGATGATCAGGGCATCTGTTTCCATGGTCTCGGCAATGTCCACCAACTTGAGATCGGCCATCACTTTGACCCCGCGATCGTGCAGTTCCTTGATCAGGCTGTAACCGCAGGCGCGCAAGGCCGAATTGACCTTGATGATCACGCCGGTACCTTCGACACTGCCAGCGAGCTCCAGCACCTTGCGCCGAACTTCGGATATCCCGCCCAAATCCGGCTTAAAGTCAGCCGGCAGGATGAGTCTCTCTTCAAGCTTCAGTTCCTTCATGTCTTTCACCTCCTTTCGTTGCTGGATCTTGCCAATTTAATACTGGGCTGTCAAACGATCCCAGTTGCCTTTGGGCCGAACAGCTTCTGAACCGGCCTGACATAGCGGGCATTCTGCTGGCGCCCACATTGGCATGGGCTTGTCAATCACGGCCACCACCTTGCGTTCACCGAGTTTGACCCTGCCCGAGCGGTTAACGAGAACTCCGAGAACCGGCCAGACAATCGCATTCTTCTTCTCAATAGCAGCAATAGTCTGTTCGGTGGTCCCGCCGGTCGTGAAGACATCCTCCACGACTAGCACGTGCTTACCCGCGGGAATCTCGAATCGTTTGAGAACCATGGTCTTCTTGCCATCTTCCTCAACCGGCTCTGTGAACCCGCGCTTGCATTGGAGAATCCGGCCCAACTCGTACGATAGATCACAGGCGCCGAGAGCGGAACCGATCACTACAAGATCACGGCTAAGTCGGTTTTCTTCGTCTCGCGGAAATTCGTCACCAGCCACTTCGATCAATTGACACAAATCGGACATGGCTTTGTGCAGAACTTCAGGGTCTTCGATAACCTTGCTACCGTTGAAGAAGCCGTTCGAGTGCTTACCCGACGTCAGTAACGCGTGCGGACGCTTGGGGTTCTCGTCATGGAGCCAGAAGGCGCCCATTTCGGTGAATACCTGCATCCATTCCTCTTCGTCATGCCACCTTGGCATAGTTTTTCACCTCCTCTCCACCTTGTTAAACAACCATAGAAACTAGGAACACCCTGTTTCTTTCCGTTTTAATTACTGGCAGAAAATCATAAAAGTGGCAATATAAAGATATGCCAGAATTACCTGAAGTTGAAACTTTAAGACAAGAGCTTAGTCGAGCGATTGTCGGCAAGAAGATAAAGAAGGTAGAAATTCTCGTGGCCAAAACTATTAAGCCGCTAACTGAGAAAGATTTTAAGAAACAAGTTATTGGCAAAGAGATAAAAGCGGTTAAGCGCCAGGCTAAAATATTGATTATTGATTTAAACGGCCGATTATCTTTAGCCATCCATTTGAAGATGACCGGGCAACTGATCTTCTTGCCCCGCTATGGCGGGGTGAATGCCAAAAAAAAGATTGTGGTTGGCGGCCACCCTGACAGAACTCTCGTCGGCGAACAACCAAACAAATTCACTCGACTCTTTTTAGAATTTACTGATGGCTCACATCTCTACTTCAATGATATCCGCAAATTCGGCTGGGTTAGATTGATTAACGATGAAGAAGTAAAAAATTTAATTGCTGGCATCGGTATTGAACCCCTGTCAAAAAGTTTTAACAGCAAAGTTTTAACTGGGATTCTAAAACGCTACCCTAATCGGACTATCAAACAGATTCTAATGGATCAGAAATTGATTGCCGGCATTGGTAATATTTATGCCGATGAATCCTGCTTCCGCGCTAGAATCTTACCCCCGCGTCAATCCAAGACTCTTAATCCGGCTGAAATCAAAAAATTATCTTCAGCGATTGTCGCGATTTTGAAATTAGCCATTAAAAAGAAAGGCACTTCAGCCGATACCTATCGCCAATTATCCGGAGCGCCCGGTGGCTTCGTCCCCTATCTTAAGGTCTATGGCCGTGGTGATAAACCCTGCAAGGTTTGTGGCCGTCCAATCCAAAAAATCCGCCACCTTGGCCGTGGCACGCATTTTTGTTCGCATTGTCAGAAGTAAAATTATCTGATAGAAATATATTTGGATCTGGAGAAGAGTTAAGTGAGTGCCGGTAGCCGGAATCGTACAAGCTACGCAATCTGTTGGTAGTTGCAGGAGGCGGCAAGCCAACATCGGACCATTTGCCGCAGACAGATCTATCGGGTAGATGATAGCTAGTGGAGCAAAGTAGCGATCGGCCGGTTGCCAAATTGAAACTAGTGACTCCTCTTGCCGATGTGACTTCCTTGAAGGTACTACGAAAGGTATCCCTCACAGGGTCTTCTCCTCCCCCGCTACCACAACCAATGGTAGCGGTTTTTATTTTCTAAATATCTAAAATCCGAAACAGGGCCACACCGACCGAGACGGCGACGTTGAGTGATTCTTTCTCCCCTTTCATTGGGATCTCGGCAATCACGTCGCATTTTTTCAAAATATTTTTATCTAAACCTGTCACCTCATTACCAAAAACAAAAGCGGTTTTAGTTTTTGGCTCCTGCCTGCGCAGGCGGGTTATTTTTTTATAGTCTATTGAGTTTTCAGCCTGCTCAACTGCGATCAAATAAAAATCTTCTTTCTTTAATTTAGTTAGCAATTTGGAAACATCTTCAATCTTCTCCCAAGCAAGAGTCTTCTCGGCTCCCAGCGCCGTCTTAGCAATTTCTTTATTGGCCCGACCGAATTTATCAACTGGCGCCGGCGTATAGCCAGCCAAGTAAATTTTATCCACCCCGCAAGCATCAGCCGTGCGAAAAATCGAACCGACGTTCAAAGCGCTCCTGATATCTGGCAAGATAATGACTGTTTCCATAGTTAGTGTTACAATACCAATATGTTAAGTTTATTTCCAGAACTTCTTAACTACAGTGCTTTGGCTCCGGTTTTGTTGCGCTTAGCCTTGGGCGGAACATTTTTGCTTTACGGCTTAAGCGAATTAATCAGACCGCATTATCTCCCCCCCGTTTTGGCCAGAATTATCGGAGTTTGGGAAGCGTTAATCGGATCATTTATTATTATCGGTCTTTTTACCCAAGTTGTTTCTCTCTTGGCAATTCTTGAACTCTTGGGTTACCTGGCTATTCGTCTAAAAAACAAAGAAAGAATGCCGATACCAGTTGATTATCTTTTGGTCATGCTTGCCATTGCTATCTCCCTCCTGCTTCTAGGCCCGGGCTTATGGGCCATTGACCTGCCGCTTTAATTGAAATTTCTTAAAATCCTGTTATTATTTTTTTGTTAGCTTTTAATCCGCTCATAGCTCAGCTGGTAGAGCAGCTCCCTTTTAAGGAGACGGTCGCAGGTTCGAATCCTGCTGAGCGGACAAGTTAGGTTAGATACTTAATAAAATTTTCTCCAAGCCGAATTCAAATTCGTCAGTGCCAAGAAAGTTGTTATGGTAAAGATCAACCAGACCAGCTGAGAGTTTTTTTAATTCTTCATTAGTAAAAGATTTGGCAGCATTCTTAGCTTTAGTCAAAGGATAGGGCTTCATTTTAAGTTTGGTAGCATCTTTGGTATTTTTGACCAGCAATAAATTATTAACCTGCCAAATCAGCTTCCAGAGAATTTCTTCAGCGCTAATGCCGGTCAAGAGCGCTTCTTCATAAAGCGCCCAAGCGCGTTCCTTATTACGAGCCGAGAAAGCGTCAGTAATGGAAAAGATATTGAAGCCGATTTTTTCGCTAAAAACTGTTTTGTTAATTTCTTGAGCTTTGGTAGCTAACTTTTTTATTTTCTCTAAAATTTCCCCCTCCAGTTCATTTTCCAAAAAAATAAAGACATTATCCGAGGTTGACGCTGTCACAATAAAATTTTTCAATTCATCAATAAGCTCCGGCTTATCAATCCGGCTGAATAAATTGTCGCAGCCAACGATAAATTTTTGGTAGAACAGGCCTTGCCCCCTGGTCAATTCTTCAAAATCATTAATCTTAAAATTATCACTGGTCAATCTGAATAAGCTGGCCTCGGGATTTTTTGCCTGCAGAGAGGCAATCAGCGAATCATACTTAACCCGGCTTTTTGTTTCGTCAGTTCCGTAAATCAAATAGATCATATCTCCAAAATTATGCCTGCTGGCGCGTGATCTGAACCTAAGACCGTATCATGAATAAACGCGTCTTTAATATTCTTCTTCAACTTCTCGCTCACCAAAAAATAATCAATCCGCCAACCAATATTTCTAGCGCGAGCTTGAAACTTATAACTCCACCACGAGTAACTCACTTTCTCGCCATGAATCAATCGATAAGTATCAATCAAGCCATGTTTAAGAAATTTATCTGCCCAAGATCGTTCCTCTTTAGTAAAACCAGCATTGCCTTCATTTTCTTTTGGATTAGCCAAATCAATTTCTTGATGAGCAACATTGAAGTCGCCACAAGTCACAACTGGTTTTTTCTTCTCTAGTTTTTTTACATAATCTAACCAATCTTCATTAAACTTTTCTTTAAACCCGAGACGAGTTAGTTCATGGTTGGCATTAGGAAAATAACAATTAACAAAATAAAACTTCTCAAACTCAAGCGTGATGACTCGCCCCTCATCATCCCCTTTTGTCTCTTTGTCACCAGGGATAATAAAACCGCGAGAAATAGCAATCGGCTCAATTTTAGAGAGAACCGCCGTGCCACTATAACCAGCGCGTTCGGCCGGATGCCAATATTCATTATAACCGGCAAAATCGAACTGCTCCTTGGCTCGAGCCGTGTCATTAATTTTAATTTCTTGCAGACCGACAATATCCGGCTTCTCATCCTTCAACCAATCAACAAAACCATTCTTCACCGCCGCCCGGATCCCATTCACATTCCACGAACAAAGTTTTAGTTTTTGCATTTCTATTTATACTTTTCCAAAATTTTAAAATCTTTCTTGAGCGTTTCAAGCAGCGAACGGTCATAGATGGCGGCGGCGGGATGATAAAGCGGAATAATATACACCTTACCATAATCTGTCTCGGCAATAAATTCTTTGCCGTGCATCTTCGAGATAGGCAATAAAACGTCAGCTAAGCCAAACTTCTCCATAATATAACCCATTGAGTATCGGCCAAGAGTCGCAATGATTTGTGGTTGGATGATATTGATTTGTTGATCGAGAAATGGGCCATAGATTTTGATTTCTTCTGGCAACGGATCGCGATTGTTTTGCGGACGATCTTTGACGATATTAGTGACATAAACTTCTGATCTCTCAATCCCCACACTTGCCAACAGATCATCAAGAATCTTGCCAGCCGAACCGCAAAATGGTCGCCCTGTCTTTGCTTCATTGCGTCCCGGCGCTTCGCCAATAAACATAATCTTGGCGAAATGACTCCCCTCACCGATCACTGGGAAATACCGGTTTTCAATCCGGTAAGAATAGAGAGGTGAATCTTTTAAAACTAAGACTTGGTCGCGAATCTGCTTAAGTTCTTGGTCTCGATCATTTGTCATTTAGTTGGCATTTCATGGGCTTCAGTCGGCGTTATCGTCTTTCGGCCGAGCATTTTGGCTAATTTATAACGAACATAATAGCGTTCAAAAAGCCATAAAACAGTAAAGATAAACAAAGCTAAACCGGTAGTGAAAAGTGCCAAACTATAAAGTTCAAAACCGCAAGCGGTGCCGACTCCAGCCGAAACCCAGAGGCCGGCAGCCGTAGTTACGCCGGTTAAGTGGCCGCCCCGCAGGACAACCAAGCCGGCGCCAATAAAACCAATGCCGACGATAATCTGCGAAGCCATGCGCAAAGGATCAAAATTTAAACTGTCAACCGACTGGGCAATAACCAAGCGGGAAATATTAACAAATAAAGCCGACCCCAAACTGACTAGGGCATAGGTGCGCGTGCCAGCGCCCTTGCCGGCCAAATTTCTTTCTATACCTAAAATTGCCCCAAAAACAACGGCCAGAAGCAAGCTGATAAAAACACTATATTGGCTCATAGTAAGCACGATCATAATAATTAAATTATAAACCCGGTCCAATAAAAAAACAAACACCAGCCCAAGCTGGTGTTTGTTTTTTTATTTAATCTTTATTCAGCAGGTGCCGTAGTGGTCGTCGTCGAAGTGGTAATCATAGTAGTAGAATCAACACTACTATCATCAACCGGCATCATTGAAGTATCATCAATCGGAGCCACAGGCTCGGTAGTAATATCCACTTCATCGCCGACCGGCATAGCCGGGCTCTTTGATTTGTACCAAACAACACCAACGATGATAAGGATGATGATAACAGCGACAATAATATAATTTTTCATTTAAAAGCTTTGATCAAAAAGTTAATAACCGACCTTTATCTTATGGATTTGCAATTTATGGTTGCAGATTCATAATAACGGCTTTAATTAAATAAATCAAGATTGGCTCGATGTGGATAAAACGACACTGTCTTTTAGAGACTCCCCCAATCACGGCCGCTCGTCACATTAGTTTCAATTGGGACGGGTATTGCCGCAACATTTTCCATCGCTTTTTTAATCAGAGAAACAGCCTCTTGTTTAACTTCAGCCTTAACTTCATAAACAAGTTCGTCGTGGATCTGAAGAAGCAGAAAAACCTTGTCGGCCAATTCCGCCTTTTTAATATCCTGGTCAGCCTTAATCATGGCTAATTTGATAATATCGGCGGCCGTACCCTGCAACGGAGCATTCATGGCCATGCGTTCTGCGCTCGATCTGATTTGCGGCAATTGCGACTTCAGGGCCGGCAAGTAGCGACGGCGGCCGAATAAAGTTTCAGTATAACCGCGCTGGCGCGCGCCGGTAATCACTAATTCAAAATATTTTTTGATGGTGGGAAAAGTGAGGAAATAATTGTCATAAAATTTTTGCGCCTCCTCACGGCTAGTGCCCAAATTAGCCCTCAGAGCATTAATGCCCATCCCATAAATTATCCCAAAATTGATCACCTTCGCCCGGCGACGCATTTCTTTGGTTACTTCATCCTCTTTAACGCCGAAAACTCGAGAAGCAACTGAGCTGTGAATGTCCTTGCCCATCTTAAAAATTTCAATTAAATCAGGATCCTCCGACAAAGCGGCCAAGACCCGAAGCTCAATTTGCGAATAATCAAAGGAGAGTAATTGATAACCCGGCCGGGCGACAAAAGCATTGCGAATAACCGAACCCTGGTCACCGCGAGTCGGGATATTTTGCAAATTAGGATTGGTTGATGACATTCGCCCGGTTGTTGTCCCTGTTTGGTTTAAAGTAGTGTGTAAAGCGCCGTTTTTATCAGCTAATTTGGGTAAATTATCAATATAAGTGGAAAGAAGTTTTTGTAATTCGCGATAAGCCAAGATCTCATCAATAATCGGATGCACGCCTTTTAATTTAAGCAATTCTGATTCGCGCGTAGATTGTCCCCCGCCAGCCGTCTTCTTTAATCCTTTAATTGACAGCTGAAGATTGGTAAATAAAATTTCTCCTAATTGTTTCGGCGAATTGATATTAAATTCCCTGCCTGCTTGTTTATAAATTTTCTTTTCCAGATCGGCTAATTTCTTATGATAATCGACAGAAAGTTTAGCTAAAAATTTCTTATCCACTAAGATCCCCCGCTCCTCTGCTTTATTAATAATCGGGATAAGTGGCAGTTCTATCTCCTCATAAACTTTGATCAAGCCATTTTTTGCCAAATCAGTTAAAATTTTATCTTTTGCTTCAGTAAAAGCTTTAGTACTAGCGTAATTTAAAATATCTTCCAATTTAGGGTTGGTTAAATCTGAATTAAGCAGCCATAAACCAATAGCTAATTTTTTTATTTCTTCTTCATCAGCACCATTGTCGAAAAACAAAGTCTCAGATTTTGCTTCTGGTTTTTCTGCCTCCGCTATTGGCACTAGCTTTTTCAGTCTCCCGATCAGCGTCCTGAATTCCAGCTCGGCAAATAATTTCTCTGCTTTAGTTAAATCAAAATCTTCGAACCATTCTTTATTGGGTAACTTAAATTCAATTTGGGCATCAGTGCGGATAGTTGCCAGTGTTTTAGAAAAAATCGCTTCTTCTTCATTATTTTTTAGCAATTCAATAATCCTCGCTTTAACTCCCTTATCTAATAATTTTTTCTCATTCTTTTTGATTTGTTCGTAAATATCTTCAAGCGTGCCAAATTCTTGAATCAAAGTGGTAGCGGTCTTTTCGCCAATCCCCTCGACGCCAATAATATTATCCGATGGATCACCGCGCAGACCTTTATAATCAATTAGAAATTCTGGGTCAAAACCGTATCTTTCTTTCACCATCTTCTCATTGTAAATCACCGTATCGTTTAATCCTTTTTTAAGAGTGAAAACGACGACTCGATCGCCATCAACCAGCTGCAAAGTATCCATATCACCGGAAGCGATAATAATTTGCGTATCCTTTTCTTTCTCTAACTTTTTAACAATCGTACCGATGATGTCGTCAGCTTCAAAACCGGCTAAGTCATAAATTGGGATGTTTAGAGCGGTAAAAATATCGCGCGAGCGAATTATCTGCGCCACCAATTCCGGCTCGGCCTTGGGCCGGCCGGCTTTATACTGTTCATAAACTTGCTTGCGAAAAGTCGGCTCAGCCCGGTCGTAACAGGCAATCAAGTAATCTGGCTTAAGATCAGTGATAATCCGCATTAGCATTGAGGCCAAACCATACAAACCGCCCGTTGGCTCGCCCTGGCTCGAACTAAAATCCGGCAAGGCATGATAAGCCCGATGCAAAATTGCATGAGCGTCAATTAAGACGATTTTGGTTTTATCGTCACTTTTGATCATCAAATTTTAATTTCTCTGGCATTTTCATCAATGAATTTAAAAGAGATTTTTTGTTCCTTACCTGTCCACAGATCAGCCACCCGCTCCGGCCATTCTACCACAATTAAATTGGTTGGTTCAGAGATTAATTCCTCCCAGCCTAAGGCTAATAATTCTTCCCCTTTATTTAAGCGATAGGCATCAATATGAATCAATTTTTTAAAATCACCCCGCTTCGCTAAAGCTACGCAGGGTGAAATTCCCAGTAAGGGAATTTCATACTTTTTTATTAAAACAAAAGTCGGGCTAGTGAGATGGTTTTTCACCCCCAGTTCTTTAGCTAAAAATTGAGTGAAAGTGGTTTTGCCTGAACCAAGATCCCCTTCTAACAGTAAAACAGTAGCTTTTAGGTTAGAGCTTTTAGGTTTTAGACCCTCTAAAAACTCCTGAACAAATTTCTGAGTCTCGATTAGTGATTTAGAAACAATTTTCATCTCTTTAAGATTAGCAAAAGAAGGCAAAAAGAAAAGGCGCCAAGGGGAACCTTTCCCCTTGGCGCCGAAGCGCTGTCTAGCGATGATAATGTTGGCGATACGCTTGATCGATCTGGTGCTGCTGCTGCCGCCTGATTTGATCGATCGCGTGCTGCTGCTGCCGCCTGATTTGGTCAGCTTGCTGTTGTTGCTGGCGCCTGATTTGGTCAGCTTGCTGTTGTTGCTGGCGCAACGCCCGATCAAACTGGCGCTGACGATAACTATTATCGTAGCAAGGCGCCGGGCAGATAATCGGGGGCGGAGGCAAGAGCGGCATTGGGGCGATGTAGACCGGCGGCGGAGGCAAGAGCGGCATCGGAGCGACATAGCCATAGCCACTCTGGTAGCTCACACTCGTGGCCTGACGACCGCCGACCTCCTGATAACCCACCGACAAACTTGATGGCGCCGAGATGCTGTATCCCTCCCCCGTTGTAGCGCAGCCTGACATACCAGCCACAACTGACAGCATCACAATAACGATAACAAAGTACTTGCTCATGAGAATTCTCCTTTTGCTTCTCGCCTGAGGCGAGTTTTCGTTTCGGTTTATCTTCTTTTATTATAGCATATTTAATCTAATTTTGTCAATAGGCAAGACCCCGCCCCTCTTCTCCCCTTGATTTAAGCCATTTTTTGTTGGCTAGTACGCTATCCACAGTTGCTTAAAAAGTAATGAATGCTAGTAATAGATTAAAGAAAGCGGTAAAATAAAAATGATGGCTGATCCTTATAAAAAAACGCAGGTTGACGATCAACAAATCGAGGAGTTAAAAGCAAAAGAAGCTGAGGAGTTGGCCTTGGTCTTAGCTGATCGTTATAAATTGCCCTACATTGATTTGACCAAAAGCCTGATCAATACCGATGCTTTGCGTTTAATCCCCGAGGCTGAAGCCCGCGCCGCCGGCATTGTTTCTTTTAAAATCACCGGCAAAAACTTAAGCGTTGCTGTTTCCTCGCCCAACAGAAACGAAACAGTCAATGTTATTAATGATTTAAAGAACAAGAATTTTAACATTATTCTCCATATCGCTTCTCAAGCTAGTTTGGAGGGCACTTGGGAAAAATATCAAGAAATTTCCAAATCCGAGCGTTCCCGAGCCGGTTTAATCGAAATCTCCAGCGAAAATATCAGTGATTACACTAAAAAATTTCAAAGCTTAACCGATATTAAAAAAACTCTGGAGGAAGAGAGCGATCTGGCTTTAAAACAAGGCGGGATTTCGGGGATTTTGGAAATAATTCTGGCCGGTGGCTTAGTGACTGAAGCCTCCGATATCCACATTGAACCGGAGCAAGATGCCATTAGACTGCGCTACCGCCTCGACGGCGTACTTGAAGATGTCGCCATTTTCCCAACTAAAATTTATACCCAGGTTATTTCCCGTTTAAAATTGGTTTCCGGTATGAAGCTCAACATCAAGCAATCATCTCAAGACGGACGTTTTAGCATTGTTTTGTCTAATATTGAAATTGAAATTCGCTCCTCGGTCATTCCCAGCGCTTATGGCGAATCGGTGGTAATGCGCATCTTGAATCCGGAGACAATTAACATGACTTTTGATAAGTTGGGAATTGAGCCTCATCTTTACGAAATTTTTAACCGTGAAATTCATAAGCCTAACGGCTTGGTTCTCTTAACTGGACCGACCGGTTCAGGTAAGACCACCACCCTCTATGCCTTTTTGCGGGAAATCAATTCCCCTGAAAGCAAAATCATCACTATTGAAGACCCGATTGAGTATCATCTCGAGGGTATCAATCAAACACAGGTTAACCGCAAGCAGGGCTATACCTTCCTCTCTGGTTTAAGAAGCGCTCTGCGCCAAGATCCCGACATTATCATGGTAGGAGAAATCCGCGATTCCGAAACGGCTAAAATCGCCGTACAATCGTCGCTCACCGGCCACCTCGTTTTCTCCACCTTGCACACCAATAACGCCCAGGGAGCCATCCCCCGTCTTATCGACTTGGGCGTTAACCCTAAAATTATCACTTCTTCTTTAACCCTCTCGATTGCTCAACGCCTTTTGCGGCGGCTCTGTCCTAATTGCAAGAAGGCTAAAGAGCCGGAAGCTTGGGAAAAAGATTTGATTGATAAGGTGTTGGAGAGCGTTAAAATCAAGCAACCGGAGAGAATCCCGACCGAGTGGAAAATGTACACCACGGTCGGCTGTGACAAATGCCATGGTACCGGCTTTAAGGGTCGCGAAGGTATTTTTGAAGCGATTGTGATGGATGACGCCGTGGCCAAAGCCACAATTGTTAATCCGAATGAAAAAGAAATTAAAGTTTCAGCCATACCCCAAAAAATTCTTGATATGCGTCAAGATGGAATATTAAAAGTAGTGAACGGAGAAACAACCATGAGCGAACTGGGTCGAGTGATTGATTTGTACGAGGAGATTATCTAGTTCGTTGCCAAAAAAATAATCGAGTAGACAAATCTCTAAACAATCACTTTCGTAATGCAACCAAAGTTAGACTAACAATCCGGGATAGTTTCCGTTTGATCCACTGCTAGGGTGGGAACCGAAACGTCTCATCAAAATAGCCCGTTAGGTCGAGTAAATCGGCCTAGATTGTTTAGAGATTTGTAAACTTGATTACCCGTTATAATGTTATCACGAAAGATTTTTTATGTCAAGTATAGAAAATGATATTTTTTTAGATCGATCTCTCAGGCCCAATTCTTGGGATGAGTATGTCGGCCAGAAAAACATTAAAGATAATTTAAAAATACTGCTGTTGGCCGCCAAAGAAAGGTCTCATCCGCCGGAACACCTTCTTTTTTATGGTCCGCCTGGCTTAGGCAAGACCACTCTCGCCTATCTAATCGCCAAAGAGATGGGCGCCCAGATAAAAGCGACCTCTGGACCGGCGATTGAAAAAGTCGGCGATTTGGCTTCAATTTTAACCAATCTCTCCCCGGGTGATATCTTATTTATCGATGAAATGCACCGCCTTAATAAAATGATCGAGGAAGTGCTTTATCCGGCCATGGAATCGGGCACTTTAAATATTGTGATCGGCAAAGGTCCCGGTGCCCGAGTTATCCAGATTGATCTGCCCCCTTTTACCCTTCTGGCGGCAACAACGCGCATTGCCCTACTTTCCTCTCCTCTCCGCTCACGTTTCTCGGGCGGCACTTATCGGCTGGAATTTTATACTGAAGAAGAAATAAAACTTATTATTAAGCGCTCGGCTGAAATTTTAGGCATTGAAATTGATGATTCGGGAGCCGGTGAAATCGCCAGTCGCAGTCGCTTCACTCCTCGCATTGCCAATCACCTTCTTAAACGCTGCCGTGATTATGCCCAAATAACCAAGAAGTCTCTTGATAATCAAACAGTTAAAGAAGCTTTGCAACTGCAAGGTATTGATGAAATGGGACTTACCGACCCCGATCGCCAAATTTTAGACGTGATTATTTCTAAATTTAACGGCGGACCGGTCGGCGTCGGCACCATTGCCACCGCCATCTCCGAGGAAGATGCGACGATTGAAGATGTTTATGAACCCTATCTCATCCAAATCGGCTTTCTTGAGCGCACCCCGCGCGGTCGCGTGGCCACTCAGCGCGCTTATGAGCACTTGGGCTTTGATTATCCAATTGAGCAGCAAAACAGGTTAATCTAAATTAATATGTCTGGGCATAATAAATGGTCACAAATCAAGGTTAAGAAAGGCGCCGAAGACGCCAAGCGGAGCAAGCTTTTCTCAATGCTGGTGCGCACCATCACCATGGAAGCAAAGAGAGCAGCTGGCAACCGCGAAGCCCCTAGTCTGAAGGCGGCTATCGTTCGCGCCAAGGATGCCAATATGCCGCTTGATAATATCGAACGTGCCGTGCAAAAGGGTTTCGGCGGCGGCAGCGAAAGTTTTGAGGAAGTTATCTATGAGGCTTATGGCCCAGCCGGAGTAGCTCTTATTATCACTGGCGTAACAGATAATAAAAACCGAACGACTCCAGAGGTTAAGCACCTCCTATCTGAATATGGGGGAAATTTAAGCAGCCAGGGTTCTACGATGTGGGCTTTTACTAAAGACAATGAAGGAAATTTTATCCCTCAAAACAGTATTTCTCTTACCGAGAACGATGAGAAAAAACTTTTAACTCTTATCGATGAAGTTGAGGCTCACGAGGATATAAAAAATATTTATCACAACGCCTGCCGACCGGACAAGCAGGCTTTATTATGATTATTTTAGGCATTGACCCGGGCTATGACCGTTTAGGTCTGGCAATTATTGAAAAAGAAACCTCTAGAGATAATTTACTTTTCTCTGGTTGTTCTACCTCTTCTAAAAAAAATTGCTTAGGCGATAGACTGTTGGCCATCGCTGACGATTTAGAACAAGTCATTAAAAAATGGCGACCGGAAGTCGCCGTGATAGAAAAACTTTATTTTTCCAATAACCAAAAAACGGCTTTAGCGGTAGCCGAGGCACGAGGTCTGGTCTCTTATTTATGTGCAAAAAATAATATTCCGATAATCGAATATACTCCGGCCGAAATCAAAGCAACAATAACCGGCTATGGCAATGCCAATAAGAAACAAATTGGCGAAACGGTTCCTTACTTAATTAAAATTGATAAAAAAATCAAATATGACGATGAATATGATGCCATCGCTATCGCGCTCACTTATTCGGCGCGAGTAAAAATCGATCGGGCTTCAAAGATATCCACACCAAAAATCTAAAAAGAATTGCAAAAAAAAATTGATATGGTAAAAAGAGATAACTTTAGTTTGGTCGCAAAAATTAAAAATTAATTTTTAGACTATGGATGATGAACAAACAAGCTCCTGGAGCGACGACTCAGTAAGCGCTCCGGAAGATTTGGATGGTGACCTTGATCCGGAGGTTGGCGATTTAGAAACGGATGGGGGAGATATTTATGACAGCGACGATTTAGAAAGTTAGTTCAAATAAAACAACCCGCCAGTCGGCGGGTTGTTTTATTTTTTAATCTTTATTTTCAAAAACTTTTTTTTGCCGATTCTGATGACCTGATCAGAGGTTAAACAATAATCAAAGCCAGCGATATTATCCCCCATTCCCAGGTGAAGGCCTTTTTCTTCTACCAACCTTTTGAATTCTGATTTTGATTTAAGCAATCCTTCTCTGATTAAAACCTCAGCTAACATTGTGCCGCCAGCAACTTCCAAAACAGGGATTTCTTTGGGTAGCTCCTTTTTTTGGAAAACGTCAATAAAGTATTTCTTTGCCTTGTCAGCCCTAGTTTGGTTGTAATATAAATTAACAATTTCCCAAGCTAAGCGCATTTTAAGATCGCGCGGATTAGCGCCAGCCGCTAACTCATTTTTAATTTGGTCAATCTCTGTCAAAGGCAGGTTTGTGCAATCAACAAACAACTGAATCAGCGCTTCATCGGGCAAGGCCATAGTTTTGCCAAACATATCATTAGGCTCTTCGTTCAAAGCAATGCCGGTACCCAAGCTCTTGCTCATTAATTTTTCTCCAGTGACTGGATTTTCCAGCAAGGTCGTTGTGATAACGATTTTTTCTTTGTTTTTATAATTCTTAAGCAGAGTCCTTCCGGCCAACATATTAAAGGTTTGATCGGTGCCGCCAATTTCCACATCAGCCTCAACCGCGACTGAGTCATAGCCCTGCATTAACGGATAAAGAAACTCGTGCACATAGAGAGGCTTGTTTTCTTTCAGTCGGCGCTCGAAAGTATCACGCTCAATCATTTGCTGAACGGTAAAATTAGAAGCCAATTCAACCGCATCTTCAAAAGTTAAACGGGCAAGCCATTTCGAATTAAAGACAATTTCAATCGGATTGTCTTTATCGCCAAAAGGCAAGATTTTGCCAATTTGTTTTTTAAAGTCTTTTAAATTATTCTTAACTTCTTCCTTGGTTAAACGCCTCCGTAATGAACTTTTATCACTCGGATCACCGATCATGGCGGTAAAATCACCGATCAAAACGACGATTTTATGACCTAAATCATGGAATCTTTTTAAAAGAAGGTAGTTAGTAGCATGGCCCAAATGGACATAAGTTGCTGTTGGGTCTATACCCATAAAGATCCTCAGCTGGCGCCCCGATTTAAGTAATTTATATAAATCGTCAGTCGTTGGATAAATTTTATCAATTGACCTGGCTAAAATTTCTTTTATTTTTTGTTCATCGGCAGAAATCATCCTTTCCACCATAACACAATTTAGCTTTTTGCGCCACTTATGATAAGATTTAAAAATGGTCAAAAAGAAGGCTTCAAAAAACTGGGTTGGAAGAATTCTAAGCCTATTCTTTATAGTAGTGGCTCTTTTTTTGTTGTTTGGCAGCTTTTCGGCGATCTGGGCGGTAACTTTACCCATACCAGACTTCCAATCATTCTTTCAAAAGCAAATTGCCCAGCAATCAACTAAAATTTATGACCGTTCAGGCCAGATTTTGCTTTATGACGTTAAGGGTGTCCGTCAAACCACTATCCCTTTTGAAAGCATCCCTGATGTCGTCAAGAAAGCCACTTTGGCAATTGAAGATGCTAGTTTTTATAAACACCAGGGCTTCCAGCCAACCTCAATTATTAGAGCCTTGATAACTGACGTCCTCTCGGGAGAAATTAGGCAAGGCGGTTCGACTATTACCCAGCAGGTTGTTAAGAATTCTTTATTAACCAGAGATCGCACTCTTACCCGCAAAATCAAGGAATTGATTTTGGCGGTTAAACTGGAAAAAGCCATGACCAAAGATCAGATTTTAAACGTCTACTTAAACCAATCGCCTTATGGTGGCAATATTTATGGAGTCCAAGAAGCGGCTAAAGCTTACTACCGCAAGGATATTAAGGACATTGGTTTGGCTGAAGCTGCTTACTTAGCAGCTCTCCCCCGTTCCCCTAACTACTATTCGCCCTACGGTAGTCACCTTGAAGAATTGGAGCAGAGAAAAAATCTGGTATTAAAACGAATGTTAGATGAAAATTTTATCGAAGAGGCTGATTATAATAAAGCAAAAGATGAAAAAGTAGTTTTTTATGAAAAAATCAATCAGGGCATTAAAGCGCCTCATTTTGTTTTTTGGCTGATTGATTATTTAAACGAACGTTACGGCAAAGAAAACATTGATAATAATAACTTTAAGGTTATTTCAACAATCGACTGGAACCTGCAGCAAAAAGTCGAGGAACTAGCTAAAAAATACGGCGAGGAAAATGAGGTTAAATTTAAAGCTCAAAATACCAGTGTTGTCGTTATCGACCCCACCACCGGCCAAATTTTGGCCCTAGTCGGCTCAAGGGACTATTTTAACCAAGATATCGAAGGCAACTTCAATGTTGCTACTGCCCACAGGCAACCGGGTTCGTCTTTTAAGCCATTTGTCTATGCCACCGCTTTTAATAAAGGCTACACCGATAAGACTGTCGTTTTTGATCTAAAAACTGAATTCAACACCAACTGTAGCCCGACTAGCCAACCATTAAACTCCGGCGCTAATTGTTATTCGCCTCAAAATTACGATGGCAAGTATGCCGGGCCAATCACTCTCCGTGATGCCTTGGGACAATCAAGAAATATCCCAGCAATAAAGGTCCTCTACCTTGCTGGCATTACTGATTCTCTGGAAACAGCCAAAAAAATGGGTATCACCAGTTTAACCAATAAAAACCAATATGGCTTAACCTTGGTTCTTGGGGGTGGAGAAGTTTCTTTATTGGAGATGACCGGAGCTTATGGTGTTTTTGCTACTGATGGTGTTAAACATGAAAAAACCGGTACGATGAAGATAATCGGCCCTCAAGGAGAAACCCTGGAGGAGTTTAAACCCAATAACGAAGGTACTAGGGTTTTACCGGAAAGCACCGCACGCTTAATCTCTGATATCCTTTCGGACGACAAAGCCAGACAACCGATTTTTGGTTATCATTCCCTTCTTTATTTTTCTGACCGACAAGTGGCAGTTAAGACCGGAACAACCAATGATTATCGCGACGCCTGGATTATTGGCTATACGCCGAATATTGTTATTGGTGCTTGGGCTGGCAATAACGATAACTCGCCAATGTCGCAAAAAGCGGCCGCGCAGGTTATTTCCCCTCTTTGGCACGCAGTTATGCAAGAATGTTTTAAAAACAAACCGGATGAAAAATTTATCCCACCAATGGTTAATTACGACGGCCTAAAACCGATTTTAAGGGGGTTTTGGCAAGGTAATGAAACTGAGATAAACAGCTTGCCGATTGTGCCCGACCAAACAAGTAACCAAATGGAGTTTTTGACTGTTAATACTCACTCTATTCTATATTGGATTGATAAAAACAATCCACTTGGGCCAACACCAACAAACCCAGAAAGGGACCCTCAATTTAATTTATGGGAGTACCCAGTCCAAAAGTGGCTTAAAAGCAATCCTCAACCTACCGGCCAAAAGATTATAATTTCCAATCAAATTCAATATTCGCCAGAAATCATAGAACAAGTAAGCTTTACCTCACCACAAAGCGACTCTGCTTATAAAAAAGATGATCAAATCCAAATAACCTTAAAATTTCCGTTAATTATTAATTTGGGCCAAATTGATTATTTCCTTAATAATGAATTTATTGGCTCAGTTAAAAACCAGCCTTTTAATTTTGTTATCAATCCTGACAATAAAAATATTAAGACGGGGGTTAATGAATTAAAAGCGGTTATTTATGATAAAAATAAAAACAGTATAATTAAAACAACTGTTTTTAATATTGATTAGACAATTTGACTAACTTTAATCCCTAAGTTATTTAATTCCTGTATAATCAATTCTTTTTTAATAAAAATTTCTATCTTCTTTTTAGGTTTTGTTTTTAAATAAACAACAGAATCTTTTAGTTTTATTTCTTCATTAGTTAAATCCAAACCGGTTTTATTATTAATTTCCTTAATAATTATTTGAATAACTAATTGCTGTTGATTTATTTTTTTATAGTAATTCTTAAGTAGATTATTTATTAACTCCATTTTACTTATTTATCGGCATTACTAAATAAGAAAACGATTCATTATTTAATCCACCCATCATTAGGGGGTGATTTTTATCAGTAAACTTAAGACTTATCAACTCATCATCTATTAGAACCAGAAAATCAGTTAAGTATTTAGCATTAAAACTCACCTCCAACGATTCACCTTTAATCTTAGTAATTAAAGTTGATTTATTTTCCCCAACTTCATTACTATAAGAGTTAATTTCTATTAAATTTTTATCCGCTTTAATTAATAAATCAATTTGATTAAATTTATCAGTAAAAATAGTCGCCAATTTGAGAATATTAAGCAAGTCATCCTTTTTAATATTAATTTCAGTTTTAAAATTTTTAGGAATAATTTGTTGATAATCAGGATAAACACCATCAATTATTCTTAAGGTTAAATATAAATTATTTGTTTTTATTACTAGTTGGTTTTTATTAAAACTAACTAATAATTCTGAATTTAAACTATCAATAACTTTAGTAATTTCGTTAATATTTTTAAAAGGAATAATTAAAGAAATTTGTTCTTGATTATTTAAATCTTTTAATTCAATTTTTTTCTCTGCTAATCTAAAAGAATCTGTGGCGGTAAATATTAAATAATTGTCTTTATTATAAACATAAACACTAGCTATTTCCGGTTTAATATCAGATAGAGAGGAGGCAAAAATAACTGATCTTATACTGGAAGCTAAAAGATTAGAGTCTATTTTAAAGCTATTTTCTTGTTCAATTTTAGGAATTAAAGGAAAATCATCAGCTATTAAACCTTTAATTAAGGTTGAATTGTTTTCACTGGTTATTTTTAAATTATCATTAATCGTATTTAAATTTATTTTAACCTCATTGGTTAAATTATTTAAAAATGAACTTAAAATATTAGCATTTATGGCAATTATCCCTTCTTCTTCAATTTTTGCTGGTACTTCTATTTCAACTCCAACTTCTAAATTTGTCGCTTTAATAACTAAAGATTTTTTATCCGCTTTTAATAAAATAGTGTTAAGAATTGGTAAAGTTAAATTATGACCAGATAAACGCTCAGCAATAATTACTGCTTCTTTTAATTTTTCCCTTAAACATCCTACTTTCATAATAATTATTAATATAGATTACTTAATAAATTTTATTACTATTATTCTTGTGGATAAGTTGATAACTTTATTTCAATTATATTTTTCCTTGTTTTTTAACTAATTAAAATTAAATTACTTGTTAATAAAATTTTAATTAAACTTAATTATTTTAATTTTTATTTTTTATTAATGTTTTATTAACACTTATTTCTATAACTTATTCACAAGTTTTCCTCTTTAATTGTTATAAAGCAAAGAACGAATCTGTTCAATTTCCTGATTTAATAAAGAATCAACCTTAATATCATTTTTTATTTTTTCATAAGCATGAATAACTGTGGTATGATCTCTTCCACCTAATTTTTGACCAATATAAGGATAAGAAGTGCTGAAGTCTTCTCTTAGAATATACATAATTACTTGGCGCGGCTTAACTACCTCTTTCCTTCTTGTTTTTTCATAAAGGATTTTTTCTTCAATATTATAATAATTAGCCACTATCCCCATTACATCTTTAATAGAGACTACTTTTTGCGGCTTAATATTATTCTTAATTATATTTTTAACCTCTTGAAGGTTTATTTCTTTCTTTTTAGCTTGCGCTTGGCAAATAATTGAATTTAAAGCGCCCTCAAGCTCTCTAATACTATCTTGGATAACTGAAGCGATGTATTCAACCACCTCTGGGGCGATTATTAATTTATTAGCTTTTACTTTATTGTTTAAAATAGCCAATCTGGATTCATAATCCGGTTTGGCAATATCAATTAAAATTCCACCTTCAAAACGCGAACGTAGTCTTTCTTCTAAATTAGGGATAAATTTAGGCGGTTTATCGGAAGAAAAAATTATTTGCTTGTTATTTTCGTAATAATGATTAAAAAGATGGAATAACTCTTCCTGAGAATGTTCCTTATTGGAGAAAAATTGAATATCATCAATAATTAAAAGATCATATTTTCTGTATTTTTCCTTAAATTGATTGCCTTTGTTGTTTTGTAAGGTATTAATATAATCAACAACATAATTTTCTGAAGTTATATAATAAACGCTTTTATTAGGGTTATTCTTCTTTATTTGATTGCCGATAGCCTGCAATAAATGGGTTTTTCCTAAACCGGTTCCACCATAAATAAAAAGAGGATTATGGGTTGTGCCAGGACTCTTAATTATCGATTGGCTGGCCGCGTAAGCGACCTCATTAAACGAGCCGACGATAAAATTATCAAAAGTGTATTTGGGATTTAAATTATTTTCTTTATTGATATAGAGATCATATAAGCCTAAATTGTTATTAATTAACGATTGTTCCTGATAATTTAACGAATTTTTGCTTTTAGTCTCCTTTTGTTCATCGTTTCGGCTAATAACGTATTCAATTGATCTAACGCCTTCCTCAGTGTCCCTAAGGGCTTTCAAGATAAACTTATGGTACTTATTCATTAACCAATCTCTGACAAAGGCGTTAGGCACGCCTAATTGAATAATACCATCATTAATCTTTAGAATATAAGTGTTTTTGAACCAAGTGCCGAAATTAGCTTTAGATACCGATAATTCAATCTCATTTAGAGCGTCTTCCCAAAGTTTTTTATTATCTAAAGTATTACCCATAAGCTATACTTAAGCCCCATTATAGGGGTTAAGACCAAACAAGCAAACTTCTCCAAATTGTTTATATATGGTGAATTAAAAGTGGATTATGTTTAAAAAAACCTTCAGTTGCTAAATATTATTATTTTGCTATAATCAAGCTCATGTCTTTTACCTATAAGCCCAAAAAGAAGAAGCGAGCCAAGACCCATGGATTTTTAGCCAGAAAAAAGACCCCAACTGGCAAAAAAGTCGTATTGCGGCGCCGTCAAAAAGGGCGGCGGCGACTAGCGGTCTAGCTAATGTTAAACAGGGAATACAGAATTAAGGCTAATTTTTTGCCGACTGTTTTGAAAAAGAACTTAGTTTTTTCTTCTGAGCACCTTATTCTTAAAGTTCACCTTGGCAGCGGTAATCCCCTTTTTGGCTTAGCAGTTATCACTCCAATTAAGATTATAAAGAAATCAACCGATCGCCATCTGATTAAAAGAAGAATTCATCAAGTGATTAAAAAAAATTTACTATTAATTAAAAAAAATATTGATTTAATCGTTCAAATTAAGAAAAGCCCGCTCGAAATAAAATTTATTGATTTAGAATCAGAATTAGTCAACTTACTGAACCAAGCCAATGTCTTAAACAAGTAAAATGATCGCTTTTTTTAAAATCACTCTTTTTAATCCGCTTTATAACCTGCTTTTAGTACTAACCAATATCTTGCCCGGCGGCGATTTGGGCTTAGCGATTATCATTTTAACCATTTTGGTTAAGGTAATAATCTTTCCTCTTTATACCAAATCAATAAAGACGCAAATTAAGATTAAAGCGGTTGAAGCCCAACTGCAGGAAATAAAAGAAAAATACAAGAATAACGTTCAGGAACAGTCTAAAAAAACAATGGAGCTTTACCGGGAGGAAAAAATAAATCCTTTCTCCACTTTTCTTGTCTTGTTGATACAAATTCCAATTATTATCTCTTTGTTTTATGTTTTTAAAAGCAGTTTTACTATTAATCAAGAAATAATTTATTCTTTTGTGCCGATTCCCAAGATAATCAATCATAATTTCCTAGGTTTAATTGATCTGACTCTCAATAATAATTACTTATTATCAATAATCACCGGCCTGACACAGTTTCTTCAGGTCAAATTTTCTTTACCAAAGATTGACAAGGGCAAACAGTTGGGAAAATCCTTTAAAGAGGATCTGGCTCGAAGCATGGATTTACAAATGCGTTATGTTATGCCAGTAATTACGATTTTTATCGCCTTTACCCTGCCTTCAGCTCTTGCCCTGTACTGGATTACAAGCAATATCTTTTCCTCGATTTACGAGTTGACAGTTATTAAAAAGTTAAAAAAGAGCTCAGCTAAGGGATAATCAGGGCTTGGACGGAGTTATCCAATTTATTGATGGCATAGAGGGTGTTTCTCTCGGCGGAGAAAACCAAATTAACCAGATCATAGTCTCCTTTTAAGGGCAGGGTCATAATGGTTACTTTTTTGGCTAAGTCTATTTTCCAAATATCATCGCTGAATTTTATTTTACCTTTCTGCCAATCGTCAGGGTAAAGACCGCTGGGGATTGTTTTGGGCACGGCGCAGTAAATTACTTCATTGTCCACCCAAACGCATTTTTCTGCCAAGGTGTTGATGCCGATGGTTTCGGTTTTATCATTCTTTAAATCCAAGGAATAAAGAGTTAAGCGGCCGCCATAACTGCGGGAAAAGATAACGGAATTACCAAGAGGATTAACTAAGGTTTCCAAACCAGAAATGCCAGTCAGGACAGTCTTTAAATTGCCAGTTATGGGGTTTAAAAAGAATAAGGATCCGCCGATACTGGCCGCCGGCTTAGTGGTTAAACTGATGATTTCCGCTTGCGGCCAGCTGATAAGCCAGTTAGAAACTGGCGCTGACCAAATTTTTTTCTTACCCTGGTCGCTCCAAGGTGACAAATAACCGACTGTCCCGTCGCCATTAGCTTCCAAAGTAAAAATTTTCTGCCGGTCAGGAGAACTGGCGCCGGCAATGATTTTGCCCTGGGTTGGTTCAAGAGCTAAAGCAACGGCCTCAGTCGAACTGGATAAGGTAAATATTCCCCAATAAGAATTAATATTTCTGCCATCCAAATAGCTGATCAAAGAACGATAGCCTATTTTGTCTTTTCCCCACTGAACGGCGCCGATGCCGGTTAAGGTTGAGTAAGTTAAGCGCTGCAGGTTGTTGTTAATTCCCAAGCTGTAAATATTGCCGGTAGGACGATCAATGAAAATAAGTTGATCTGTTCCGTTACTTAGCAAATTTAAGCCTAGGGCGTTGGTCTCAGCTAAACTTAGGCTGGTGATGGTTCCTTCTGGTGTGTCGGTGGACATAATCGTGCCAGTAGCGGTTGAACCAGCAGGAGAAGCGGTTGAAATTCCAGTAGTTGTCCCCGTTGCTAAAATATCGGTTGAGGTTGGGAAAAGAGGCAAGGTTGTCGGCTGGTTTGTTGATGACCCGCCCAGCGGCCAAAATTTAGTTACGTCAATCTGGCCTTGGCCGACGACGATGTAGCCAATAATCGCCAATGAAGCTAAGATAATCAGTATTAAAATTGAGATAATTAAGCGTTTAGCCATAATTTATTTATTGTATGCCCGGCAGGTTTAGTTTAGAAAAACTAACAAGCTCCGGATTGATAAGATTAAGGATAAGATAAGAAGTTAGAGCGATAAAGAGACCTCCCAAGGCCTTCCCGATACTGATTTTACTGGTTATTTTTACCCCGGGTATGTCAGTGGTCATTAACTTAATACCGTGTATTATTAAGGCGATAATCGCCACTGTTATCGTTATAACAAAAAGCAATAAATAAGCGCCGCGCAAATAATCAGCCAGACTGACTTCTTGCCCAGCCACATCTTTATTAAGTAAAACCGACGGTTCTAATAACTGGTAACTTAAAACAACCAAAGGCAAAGAATTAATAAGCAAAAGCAAAACAAAGAAGATTATTTTTTCTGGTTTAATTTTCATGGCTGTTGATTTAAAATATTACCGCCGTATTTAACAGTGATTGATTTATTGGCGCCAATTTCAATAAGCGGACTAAGGGCCGAAAAATTAAGTACATTGTAACCGCTGGCGTTGCTTTGCCTTAATAAATTAATCAGGCGCGGTTCTTGAGGTTCACTCCCGGCCGGCAAATTATTGATGGTCCAAGAATAATTAAAATTAGCGGGGTTAGTGCCAGGCAAATAATAAGTTTCTCCCCATAGACTAACATTGTCGCGATAGAGGTCCAACTCTTGGCCCAGAGCTTTTTGATAAGCTGGTCCGACCAGTGGCTGGTATTCGTAAATTAGAGTTTCGGGAGCGACAGTGTTAATCAATAAAGTTTTTTGCGCGCTGATATTATTGGTATCGGCGGTTGTAACCGTTAAGCTGATTTTTAATTGCTGACCACTGCCAGCTAAGAAAGAAAAAATATCTCGGCCTAAACCGCTGGCGTCACTCTCTGGAATATCGTTTTTTGACCACTGATAGAGGAGCGCTTTGTTGTCAACTTTTTGGCCATTACGGTCAATTACATAAGGAATAGCCCAAATTTTTATCTGGCTGCCGGCCGAGGGCAAGGCGGCGCCTTGGTAAAATGGCGGGACATAGCTGTAAGCTTGCCAAGTTAAATTAAGGCTGGCTGGTTCAAAAATGAAGGTTTTGCTAGCGCTTTGGCCGTTGCTGGCTCGAACATAGGCGGAAATTTCGGTTTTCTCCCCGACTCTGCCCAGCAGAAAAGTTTTGGTTTTTAAACCGGTTCGAGCGGAGGCTGATTTTCCGTTGACAAACCAAGTGATAAAACTGGTGTCAATATTGAAACCGTAACCCTGGAGGGAAATAGTGACCACTTCTCCCGCTTGGGGGTTGCTCGGTTCGATTTTGGCCGTCAGATTGCTGCCGGACGAGATTTCTTTAACAGCCAAAACCTGATTACAAGAAAACAAAACAATACCGGCTAAACAAATAAAAAATATCTTTTTCATCTTGCCCTTATATTATAACTCCAAAGAAACAAAGTTTAAACCGCTTCCTCCCTTGCCTCTTCCAACGTTTTCTTGGCCAGTTCTCGGCCGGCTTTTCTAACAGAAACAACTGTTGTTGCCGCTTGGGCAAGTTCGCTGTTTTCGAAAATTCTGGTGACAACCAGGCTGACAGTCGCCTGCGGCAGCCAGTTTAAGAATGGTATGAAGCTGACTATGCTGGTGATGATCCAAGTGGTGATTTTGGCGACGGCTTTTTTACCGGTGACAGAAACGCCGATCAGGAAATAATAAGTGAACAAGACAAAAGAAAAAACCGGTCCGGTGATCATCGTTGCGATAGAAAAAACTACCGATAAATCAGCCAGTAATTCAACGACGTCAATTACAATCGCCGCCAATAAAATCATCCAGAATATCGGTCCGGCCATTTTTTTCTCTTTTTTCTCCGGTTCTTTCTTTTTTCGTCGCGGCCCCTAATCTCATCAACAGTCTCTTCCTCTTGCGCCGGTTCCTGATTAACCGCTTCGGGAGCCGCGGGCGCCGCCGGTCGCCTAATATCTTCAATATTTTCAGCCATATTTTATATAGAGTTTAAGCTACCTCCGCCACACCTTGCTGGGTAATTGCCAGTTCTTCTTTGGCTTTTTTAATGGCCAAGATTTGCGACGGATCAGAGGTAATAATTTGCTCCTCGGTATAGGAGGCAATCACTTTAAGCTCGACTCTTTTTAAGCCGGCGATAAAAATACCCTGTCCAACTGGCGCTTCCAGCAAGAAATACTTCTCTTCTTCAGTCAGATTGAAAGTTTTTTGGATTAGGTCAATAGAAGCCGGCGATTGTTTTAAAAGCAATTGAATTGAAGAGTTGGTGATAATCGGTCCGCCATATTCGGAGCCTAGGAAGTCGGCCACGTCTTGAGTAATAGTGGCTACGCCCAGATAATATTTGCGTCCGCGTTTGACCAGCGAGTATAAGAAAGAGGCGGCATCTTTGGACTTCATCATCACCCAAGCTTCATCAACGACTAGGAGGCGCTTCTTCAGGTTGCGCCTGATGGCATTCCAGATATGATGCGTGACAATATACATGGCCACCGGCTTGAGCTCTTCTTCCATGTCGCGGATGGAGAAAACGACGAATTTTTTGTTGATATCAACGTTGGACGGTTTATTAAGAAAGCCGGCCCAAGTGCCCTGAGTGTACTTAAGCAGTCTCTGGGCGAGAGATTCCCCTCCTTCCATACCAGCCAAGACCAGTTCCAAGTCTGACAGGAGCGGCGACGGCTTGTTGGTGAAGTCGGATTCAGGAGTGATGTCTTTAAGGGCGTAAGTCTCAGTGATGGCATTGTCAAGAATGGAATCTTCTTCCGGCGTTAAGCCGCCAAGCATTATTCTGAACAAGCCAACCAAAGCGATAATATTGGAACGCAACACATCGGCGGCCGACTCGTCTTCTCGGGGGAAAGGCAGATCAAAGGGATTAATGTGGTGTTCGGAAGTCAGGGAGATGTTAAAATAGCGTCCACCGACCGCCTCAGCCAAGAATTCATACTCGCGTTCCGGATCAATCACAATAATATCAGTATCAAACATCAGGCTGCGCAAAATTTCCAATTTGGTGGCGAAGGATTTGCCGGAACCAGACTTGGCGAAAATAACCGAATTGTAATTTTCCAAAGAAAAGCGGTCAAAAATAACTAGCGAAGCGTTGTGGAGATTTTGGCCGAACAAAATTCCTTTATTAGAAGTCAAGTCGAAGGAGACAAAAGGGAAAAAGCTCGACAAAGGCGTCGAATTCATCTGAGTATGAACTTCCAAATTGTCAGTGGCGAAAGGGACAACACTGCGAAAACCCTCTGCTTGCTGAAAGAGGGCGGTTTTAAGGTAAACTAAGCGGGAATCGAGCACCGATTTAATGTCAATTTCCAATTTCTCCAGCTCCTCCTCATTGTCGGCGTAAATCGTCAAATAAAGGCCGACGTTAAACATCTTCTCGGTGGCCTGCTGGAGCTGGTCGCGCAGGTTCTCAATATCTTGCTGGGCGGTGTCTAACATCGGGTCGCGCACCATCCCCTTCTCTTCTTGCACCATAATCTGGCTCTCCACTTCGGCGATCTTTTTTTGCAGCTGGCGCAGAGCCTCAGTCGTATCTATCGGATGGATAAAAATTGAAACGTCAAAAACGTCGGCTAAGTTGATGATCGGTGAGAACCATTCCTCGGGCAGGAAGCGCGGGTAAGAGATAACAAATAGGGTGCGAGCGATTTTTTCGCCCAGATTCAGGCTCTTGGGAGTAACGCGCAAGGCGGAAGGGGCGATGATGTCGCGCAATTCCAAAACGCCGGCCTGGTAGATGTCTTGGGGCAGTATCGGAATCAGGTCGCTCCTCTTTTTTTTGCCTAAAAATGGTAAATCCATGATTATTGTTTGCTTGTGCTATCAGCACCGACCGTTGGCGCGCTGCCCTCGCCGGGATTGAATAATTTATAATAAAGCTCAATCAATTCTTCGGTGCCTAAAATTTCGCTGCGCAAACCGACGCGATCAAGGCCATTGCGGATAACATTAGTTCGCTGGTTAAGCTGTTCAATCGCTTCGTCAAAACCGCTAGCGTCAATTTTAGTAGTTCCTTCTTTGTTGCTACGGCCGAGAACTCGGCCCAAGAAGCTGGTGTTGCCGGTTTGGATAATCGGCGAAGCGTAAGATATAACGACAAAAAAATTTTTGGTCATGACGTTGTGGCTACCGGTAAAAAAACGGATGAACTCGATGTACTCCTTGATCTGAATTTTAAGCAGGTCATTGGTTTGTTTGGCCTGAGCTTCCTCTAAAATTGATAAATAAGGACGAATATCCAAACGGCGCGATTGGATAAAAATCTGAATAGGAAAATCAATGGAATTGAGGAAATTTTGAAACTCGGTAATAATGGCTGTTCTCTCATCTGCTGATTTGAGGCCAAAATTGACCGAGGAGACCATTAATATTGAGCGAATGGAACTATCCTTCATTACCACGACATTGCTGCGGATTTCTTTAATTGGAACGAAATCCTGCGTGGTGTTGGCTATTTTTAATAAATCAGTAATGGCCATAAATTATTCCTCTACTTGTTGTTTATTGGTATCTTTAATATCCAAACTCCAAGACAACTCCTTTAACCGGCTTTCTGATAAGCGGGGCAAATTTACCCCCGTTGGCTCGACTTTGGTCACTTTAGGGGGGATGGCGGTTAGCTCTCGGTGCTTCTCCTTGCCCCAGAGATAGAGCTTTTTGGAAATAAAGTATTTGGAGAAAGCCTCGAGCGTGTAAATGAAATTTCGGCCATTGTATTTATAGAAGGTTAAGGCGATGGCCAGACCGGCGACTCCGGCTATAGGGAAAATGGCAAGATAAATCGGCAGGTAAACATAGAGGACGAAGCATAAACCGGCGCCTCCGGCCAGATAAAGAAATTGCCGAAAGGTCAGCGGGCCGAAAATTTTATCTTCAACCTCGATAAATTGTGGTATCTGGAACTGCATTAAAACGACTCGCGGTAAGGATCGCGCGCTGGCACAGCGGCAACCGCACCGTTAGTACTCTTATTATCCCCCGTTTGCGGGTTAACTTCAACTTCTTGTTTGGGGACATTGGTGACGGAAGTCAATTTTTGCTCGATAATTTGCTCGGGAGTTTTTTCTGGCACATAAATTTTCTGCATTTCCTGCCTGATTTTGGAAAAAATCTGCTGATTTAAATCATAGACAATCAAATTAGCGACATCATCCGAAACCCCGACATTTTTTTTGAGTTCAGGAATTAAATCGCTGATTTTTATAAGGCCAAGAATAACAGCATGAAAAACTGTCGCTAATTCCCCAGTTTGATCAACGTGCAAGTTATACTTTTTGCCGATATTCAGCAAAATTAATGCTGTCTCTTCGGCATCGTAAACCTCTTTGATTCCCTCCGAGAGTCTGTCGTAAGCTTTGTTTAATTCTTCAATTTCAATTTTCATACTAATTTTTATTTCTTTAATAAAGATTTTCCATTTCTTGTTCTGTTGGAACAGTGGCTGGTATTGGTGGAGGAGTAGCCGCTGCTGGTGGGGCTGCTGGCGTCGGTGTTCCCCACTTCTCTCTCCCTGGTCCTGTATACATAAAGGCGTAACCTCGTGAACTTTGGTCTCCAACGATATCAGATTTTATTTTATCCAATTCTGCTGGCGTAAATTCAAGATCTTTCAGTTTGTTTTGCAAGGAGTTGAGATGTGAATGAGATAATCTCTTGGCGATACTTAACAATACTTTTTTATCGATTTTATCGATGTCTTTGGCCTGTATGTCATTATCCAAGATTTTGTCAACCTCGTCCCAATTGCCTGCTTTTGCCGCAATGCCTAATTGGTCGCTTTTGTTTTTTAGTTCTTTTTTCTTTGCTTCCTCCTTCTCCTCCTTTTCTTTCTTCTTTCCCTCGGCTCTTTCTTGGGCAGTACTGCCCATAATGGCGATTCTGCCCAAACCGGCCGCTTCTGCTCCGGCAGTAATAATATCGGCAGTTCCCAATAACGGATTTTCAATAAAACTAGTTACTTTTTTCCCTGCTGTCGTCTTGGCCAGCTCTGACTCTTTAAATTTTTTAGCTGCCGCTTTAGCTCCTGCTGTTGTCGCTTCTACTCCTCTGACCGTGGCCGCACCAGCTCTAGCTAATCTACCGGGACTCCAAGCACCATACTCTACCGCTCTTTGCCTTTGTTCCCCCACACCTTGTGCCCAAGTCGATGCTTTTGCTCCAAGTTTACCAGCGTATTTGCCGCCGTACTTAGCCCCGTATTTAGCAGCCAAAGCCATACTTCCTCCAGAGATAGCAGTTGCAGCTCCTATGCCGGCAGCGCCAACATCACGGGCAATTTTAAGACTGAGAAGAAGTAGCCCAATTATCAATATATAAGTCATGAGAGTTGTTCCCAGATTGCCGACAATTCTACCTCCGACTCCCTGATCAGTCATTAAACTTTCCATTCCTGGACCCAGAAGAATAAACACGACATAAATAGGGATTATAAAGCCGGGGGCTACCAATGACTGGCTAATCAATTTTTTGAACCATTTGTCAAAATAATTAAATTTAGGAATAGCATAAGAAGCGATAGCTAAAGGTGAAACGATATAAAGAAAAAGTAGTTGGAAAGTTCTTATTAGAAAAAGAAAAGAAGCCACTAAGAAAGTAAATGAGGCGATAAAAATAGTGAAAATAGAAAGAAGAGTGCTAGTAAGAACTGTCATGAGACTTAATTTGGGATCGATGGCTCCCATTCTTGGTTCATCCGTAAAACTGACCAAGTTGAGCTTACCGGCTAATTCCGAGCCGATATTAAAGACGCCGGTAGGAGACATGGCATTATAAAATTCAGAGGCGACAACGTTGGAAGCGTCAATGACAACACGGGTTAGAAAACCGCTAAAATTGACCAAGAGAGCGACGATAATGACATTAACGATCAATTTTTGAGCGTTGCCGCCTACTCCCTGCAGGTCAAAAACTGTGCCAATGGCGATATAAAGCAAAACAAAGATAAAAGTCATATTGGCCAAATCGCGCATCAAGCGCCAGGCAGTCACTACTCCCTCATTAGAAAACCAATTATGTATCTGAGAGATGGATATATGAACCGATAAATCTAAAAGATTAGCGACTAACCATAATGAGAAACTGGCAATACCGGTGAAGATTGATCCAATCCAAGCAAACTGTTGAAGAATCCAGTCGCCAATGGTTCCGGCAATTCCGTCACCGAAAACCATGTTAACACCAAATTCCCCTAATTTTTGTCCTGCACAAGCAGCAGGATTAGCCAAACATAATATCTTGCTTATGGCGCTTATCGCTCCGGCCTCGGCATAAGTAGGCAAAAACAATAAAAATAATAAAACAATCACTAGTGACATATTCGCCAGATGGTGTTTGTTGGATTTAATTAAATTGGTTAATTTTTTAAACATTCTATTCTTTATTGATTGTCAGCTCCTGTTCAGTGCTGCCATTTCCATTTTGACACTTTATTTTATAGACAGCTTGAGTCGTGGTGGCTGAAATTCCAGCAGGAAAAGTGACGGTCAACGAATCGCTTTTGTCCAAACTCTCGCCTTGGCGTTTGAGGATGTAATTACTGGCCGAAGCTTCTTGACTTAGCCAATTATTGTTGGCTTGGCAGGAATCGGCGTTGGGCGACAGCCAGGTTAAGAGCGATTGATTGTTATCTTTGTCTTTAGCTTTGAAGTAGACCAAGGGTTTTTGTTCGTCCACCAGTCCAATTAATAATTCTATCAATGACTGCAGCCAATTGTTTCCGCTTGGGTCATTGCCATTTTCGATTGTGAAGTCCAGCGATTCGATAATGTCATTCCAGGCGTTATTAACTTCTTCCTGATTGCCTGGAGGTGGCTCCGGCGTTGTTTCTTGGGGACTGGTCGGCAAATTGGTGTTGGCGTCGCTTTGTCTTTGTTCGCTGGTTTGAGGCATTTGCGCTGGAGTGTTCATTCCCCGTCCTTCAGCTCCCCCGCCACCAGCCGAGGGTTTAAGCGTGATAATCTCCTCAATGTTCGGCTCATTGCCTTTGCTAACCTCTTCTGCATGTTTGGCATTTTCATATTGAGTCAGGCGGGAATTCAAACCGGCGGCGCCAGACTCTTTAACTAAAATGCCCGGCGTTTCGGTTACCCATTTCTTGCAAGCCTTAGGTTCGGTGGTTGTCCATTCAGCGCAAGATCTTACGGGCAAAAAGTCTTGAGCTGCCAAGGTCTCATGCTGGGCAATTTCTAGGGCCTCTTGCTGAGCAGCTTGAGTTTTATCAACAGCAATCAAATAACTGCCATTTCTATTGTTGCGCGGCTGCCAATATTTTAGCCAGGCATTCCACCAGTCGTCATAATTGTTGTCTGCGGTCGCGGTTGTTTGCGGTTGAGCCCAGGCGGAATTGCCAGTAACCAAAGCCATTACTTTTTTTATTGGTTTGATTACCAAAGAAGAGATAAATGGTATTTTATTTGAAGCTACGGTTGTTGATGTTCCTGATTGTGAGTTATTTCTTAAAAGTGAGTATTCTTCATCAGTTAAATTTTGTTCAGTGGTTCCCCATTCGGCATAGATACCCTCAACAATATCTTCTTTATAGCGATTATCGCTGTTTTTGATTACATCAAGGGCTAAAATTGTTCCCTCAATGCTACTTTCTGTCCAATGTTCTCTCGTGTTAGCCACAAACAACGGCCCGCTATTTTCATTCCCTTCATTGTCGGTGTAGCCTTTTTTGAGCAAATCAAACAAAGCTTGGCGGTATTTATCAAGCTCAGTTGCCCTAATACGCATGGCGTCGGAATCTTCAAGTAGTGTATTTTCAAACTTGACCTGGATTCTCCTAATAGCTTTAAGGTGAGTGCAAATTTGAATAGAGAGATCCTTGATCTGCTTTTCGGTGGTATCGATACTGCTAGTTAATTGCATCAATTGGCCGTTCTGTTCGACGACTGGGACATAGAGTCCGGCGCCGGTTACTGCGCCTAAGGGATCATCAACTATATCTCCTAAATCGGGCACACCCAAATCTCCCAAAGCCTCGTCTAATCCAGGAATTTTTCCAGCCAAATCATTAACAATGTTGTCAGGCAGAAGAGCTGCCGCTTGCTGGGCGACATCCGGAGCAACTTGACTTAAAACATCATCAAGAACCTCCGGAGCTGCCTGAGTGAAGACTTCGGTTAAAGTATTTTGGCCCAAATTAGGCAAAACGCTGTTCAAAACATCACCGCTTAAATCACCCAAGACGCTGTTTAAGGTTTGGCCGCCCAATTGGCTAAAAACTTGGTTCAGAGAGCTGATGCCCAAGCTGTCTACTAGGCCATTGACTAGGTCGTCGCTGACTTGGTTGAAAATATTGCCGATAGCCCCCTGGCTTAGATCGCCAACAAGGTCATTAATGATACCGCCGCTTAGATTATTAATGACGGAATCGATGGCGTCAGTGCTTAAGTTGCCGAAGAGGGTGGAAAGCGCCTGATCACTCATGTTATTAATCAAACCATTCAAGGAACCGGTATTTAAGCTATTTATCATTTGGTCCATTACCTCTGAGGTTAGATTGGGCACAATCTGGTTAAGGGTGTTCTGGTCTAAGAAACCGGTTAGTCGGCCAAGATTTTCGCTGTCGAGATTATTGAAGACCGAATTGAGGTTACTGAAGGATAATTGCCCGGTTAAAACACGGCTTTGCTCGGAATTCAAGCTTCCAAAAAGCCGGTTAGTCTCTTCCTGATCCCAGCCGGAAATCATGCCGTTCAGTTCTGTGTTTGAGATTGATCCCAAGTCAACGATTTGGCCGCTAATGATGACGGACAGATTGCCGCTGACAGCTTGAGCAACAGGTGCCACGACCAGCTTGATGAGCGACCATATTTTTTCAGCCAGTTTCTCGCTAGTTTTCTTTAGGTTGGCCACTGTTGTTCCGCCGGTAGTTCCTTGTAGTCGGCAATGCCAATGATCTCCTTCATCGAGAAAAAGGTCGCCATTGTCCAACTGATGCCAAGTGCCAACGTCGCTGGACCAAGTTGCTGTCGTGTGCCTATCAATGTAGTTATTTAAAGAGGAATTATTTCTTTGCAGGTCGACGACATTGTTGCCGGGAGCGTGCCCCCAAGCTGAAACGCTGTGGCCCTTTTCAGTGCCGCCAGTTAGGATTATCTGACTATCGGTTTCATCAGAGAGTTCGCCCAAGCGATCTATGGAGTGCTGGGGTAAACCGTTAACATCAGTGCAGCCGCCCGACACCAATTGGTAAGCTTGGCCGTGGCAATCGCCCTTGTTAACTATAATTCCTTTTTCTCTCAATTTTTCGCGGACTTCCTCTTCATTACCGCCGGAGGCACCGCTTGTCCCTGGCGTACCTGGTGAACCAGGAGTGCCGCTTGTTCCCGGGGTACCGCTTCCTGGGCTGCTACCGTTAACCTCGGCGGTGCATTGCTCGTAATCTTGCTGCTGGAGGTCGGTTAAAGTTTCTGATTCAGTCCCGGTTTGCCGAGTATCTCTCTCTCTTCTATCTGCGACGACATTATCGGTTTCTCCCTCGCCTTCTCCTTCCGCTTGGGCAAAAACAAAAGAGCTTGGCAGCAAAATAGCCAGTATTAACATTATAATTAGGAAATTTCTTTTGTTTAAAAACCGATCCATGTCTTAGTCAAAATTTAAAAATAGCTGCATTTTTTCCTCCTCACTGTACTCTATTTGCCGGGTATTGAAATAATTGTTGATTTTGTTGATAAGCTGGTAAAAATAAACGGATTCTTTAAGGAAAAGGCGGCTGGCTTCTAATCCGGCTTGCGGCTGATCCAAAATCTTCTCCATTTGGCGCAAGAAAATAATGCTGTTGTCAAAATTATTGATCAATTGGCGGTGGAGATTGGCTAAATCGGCCGGTACCAGCATTTTTTTTAATTCCTGGCTAGCCTTTTCGTAGATTAAGCGCGAAGCGACAATCGTTTTGATTTTTGAACTATCATTGGCATCTAGGGCTTCGGTTACGGCTTTAATCTCACTGTCTCTTTTTTGGCTAAAATCATCCAAAGCTCTTTTTAAATCAAGGCCGTATTGCCTGATAGCCCCAGTGCTAGTGGCCAGCGACAGGTTGATTTTTATCTTACTAATATCCTCGGCCAATTCCAGATCATTAAGGTTGTCGTCAGCGGTTGTCGTTTCTTTGACAATTGATTCTAGGTTGTTTTGCTTAGCGAGGATTTCCTTAAGGTAGGTTTGACGCTTCTGCTCCTCGTCTTTCTTAGCTTGATGACCGACAAACCATAAAACACTAATGGCGATTACCATTAAAATAACCACTAACCAGATTACTTTTTTACTGGGTAAACGAATCAATTGTCCTTTTATTATACAACTTTTTTGGAGTCTGGGGATGTTTAAAAGTGGATAAATAACCGATTATCATTTATTATTGAAGAGTGAAAAAATTTTTTTTAATTTTATTTTCAATTTTTCTGTTTCTAGGGTCTTTTATTAATCAGGCTGAAGCCCAATTTATTCCTTTCGGCGGGAAAATTCTTTATACCGACGATTGCAATTGTTCCGGACATAATAAATTGATTATTTACCGTAAGGTCAAAGCATTTATGCCTTTAGCCTTATCTTTCCGCTACGGAATCAGCACACTCTACGAATATAAGAGTTTAGAAATCGGGCAAGAGATCTTGGGCATTACTTTGTCCCCTGACGTTTGTTTGATTCACGCCGGATCCATTTGTATCCCTCATCCGGCCGCTTTGGGCAATATACCTTGGCTGATCAAAATGGTTGGGACTTCGGGCGGTAGTGGTCAATCTGATACTGATTCAGGCACTGAACCTGAACCGGAAACAAGGCCAGATTCTGGAACTGATGAAGATGAGGGCACAACTTCTCATGGAGACAATGCTCCTTGTTCTGATAATGCCGATGTTTTGGCTTCCAGTTATATTATCGCCAACGAAGGCTGGAAAAATTCTTGCTATCGCGATACTAAGGGTAATCTAACCATTGGCGTTGGGCATAAAATTACCGCTCGCGACAGTATCAGTTGCGGTCTGCCCATCTCTGATGATCAGGTGCAAAGTCTCTATGAAAAAGATTATGCTAAGTATAAGGCTCAAGCTCAAGCCTCAGCTGCCCGCCATGGCGTAGACTGGGATTCTTTATCGCCGGAACGCCAAGCAGTGTTGACCGATATGGCCTACAACATGGGCGCGCAAGGCGGAGAAGGTTTGGACGGCTTTGATAGAATGTGGGCGGCGATTGATCAGGCCCAGGCTGCCGGCAATTCTCCGATGGCTCAAACTTATTGGAATATGGCTGGTGACGAAGTCACTGATACAACGACTGGCTATGGCGAAGGATCCAGAGCTCAACGCAATGCCCATGTTATGCGCACCAATGATCGTTCAGCACTCAATCGCCGAATTAATTCTGATCAGCATGCTAGAAACAATTGCCGCTAGCTTAAATATTTTTAGCTAAACAATTCCAATTTTCTAAGCTTAGATTCTCGGCGCGAGCTTTTGATGAGATATTGCAAGACATTAAAATTTCTTCGCCAATTCCTATATTACCCTTTAAATACTTACGTTTTTGGCCGAAACCCTTTTTTAGGATCTCAAAAAATTTATCTTCCCCTCGGCTCCGCTCAGGGTAAACCTTAAAGAAATTTCTGGAAATATTTTTGATTAACAAAATTGCCGAATCAACTTTTGGTTTTGGTTCGAAGGCGCCAGCGGGAACGGTCTTAATAAATTTTGGTTCGCCATAAACTTTAACGGAAATAGATAACAAACTTTCTTTTTTATCACTGGCCACAATTCTTTTAGCCACTTCTTTTTGCATCATCAAAACCATCAAGTTTGGTTGTTTTTTTATTTCACTCAAAAATTTTCTAATGATCTGGCCGGTGATGTAATAAGGGATATTAGCTACGAGCTTGTATATTGTATTTTGTATATTGTATTTAGTTAAAAGAGAGTCGATATTTAAATCCAAAATATCGTTGTGGATCAGAATCAATTTTTTGTTCTTGATTTGATTGGTAAATTTTTCCTGCAAAAAGCTGATCAAACGGTCATCTTTTTCGACGGCCAAAACTTTGGCGCCGGCGACCAGGATCGCTTCGGTTAGGACTCCCCTGCCTGGACCGATTTCTAAAACCAGCTCGCCCTTTTTTAATTCGGCGGTCTTGATGATTTCCCTCACGGTACTTTCTGACTTTAACCAATTCTGCCCCAACGACTTTTTTGCTTTCATTTGCCTATCCTACCAGACTTGCAAAGATTATTCAAATGTGGTTTAATTTAAACAGATTAATGTTTCAACAATAACAAGAAGGGAGGTCCGGATGAAAAAAATTTGCGGGATAATTAAAGTTGGTTTAGGGACTGATACTCTTATGTGCACTCCTATAGACCAGCTCCCACTCTCTACGAGGACAACCAATCGTTTGAGGCAATTGAAGGAGGAGGGAGAAACTGTACTTCTTCGCGATGTCGTATCGCGAACAGAGGTTGAATTGCTCCAGATCTACGGTTTCGGTAGGGCTAGCTTGAGGGAAGTTCAAAGTTTTCTTTGGTTAAACAAAGTTTGGCACAAGGACAACATTCTTCTTCCTGAGTGCGAAAAACTCTGGTGGAAATAGACCTTTCCCTCTCTGCTTTACCCGGTGACAAAATACCCGACTCCCTAGGTGCAAGTTGCCGGGTATTTTTGATAGCGAAAAACCCTTATTTTACCCCGAGACTTCGTCTCGGGGAGAGGTTAGCCAATCATTAAGGTAATCTGTTACCTCCTTTTTGTTTTTGAAGTATTCAGGTAATGATTTTGGATTAATAATACAGCTTTCTTTTCGGTTTGAACCAAGATAATCTGGATAGCTAGAAAATTGATATCGATTAATAAAATCCTGGGCTTTTTTAAGATCACTTATTCCATTTTTTTTCCAATTTGCATCGATTATTTTAATCGGATTTAGGTGAATATAAGCAAAAACATATTTTAGATATTCATCAGTGTCTAAATGTCTGTCGTTAAAATTGTTTTCAAAAAGCACCCCTTTTCTATCATTGACCTTGTTGAAATACATCGTGTATGAGACACCAAGCTTGTGCATAAAAGTGCTAATTCCCTTTTCTGTTGTCTCTCTTAAAATTAAATGGAAATGATTATCCATTAGACAATAAGTTATTATATCAACCAATTTCTCTCCTTTTTCGTAATAAAATTCTTCGCCAGGTACCAAATCTTTAAAATGGAAAGGCTTATCGCTATTGCATAAGTAAAGTAATTTTAAGAAACGATAACGATCGCTATCGTTGTTGAAGATGGCTCGCTTATCAACCCCCCGATTGTATATGTGGTAATACTCGTCTATTGCAAAAGTAGTTTTTCTCATAATATCTCTATATTTTACCCCGAGACGAAGTCTCGGGGAAGAGGATATCCTTAGATAATTGTCCAAAGGCCGGATTCGCTCTCAATCAGCTCTTCGTCAATATCAAAAATGAATTCTGAAGGCATATTGACTCGGCGTTGGCCGAAAACTTGGCGAGTTTGGGCATAAGATAGATAAAGTTTTTGGCGAGCGCGGGTCACAGCCACATAGAAAAGTCGTCTCTCTTCTTCATTTTTATCGCTTGCTCTGAGTGAAGTCGAAGGGTCAGACATCCCGGCATGAGGGAAGAGATCTTGCTCGAGACCAGTGATGAACACGTAATCGAACTCCAAACCCTTGGCGGCGTGCACAGTCATCAATTTAACTCCGGTTTTAGGTTGATCAAGTTCGTCTTGGTCAGTCGCTAATGCCACTTCGGTTAGCATGGCTTCAATCGCCTCTTCGGACGGTAAATTGTCATATTTAGCCGCGACATTAACCAACTCTTTAATATTTTCCAATCTCTCTAAGCCGTCATCGCCGTCTTTTTTTAAGCTGTCTTCCAGACCGGTTTTGTTCAAAATGAATTTAATCAGTTCTGACGGTTTATTATCCCTGGCAAAATCGCTGATCTCGCCTAAAATCTTCTTAAATTGAGAAATTTTTTGTTTCGTTGCCGCTGGCAGATCTTCAAACTGTCCGGCGGCTAGTTTCATTAGAGTAGTTTTGCCGATACCTCGGGCCGGGATATTGATAATGCGCTTAATGCTCTCCCAATCATCAAGGTTAAGCGCGGCGCGAATAAAGGCGATGATATCCTTGATTTCTTTACGCTCAAAAAAGCGGGTGCCCAATACCTGGTAAGGCACATTATTCTGTAGGCAAGCTTCTTCTAATACTCGGGATTGAAAGTTAGCGCGGTATAAAACGGCAATTTCATTAGGATTTACTCCCTCATCAATCAATTCCTTGGCTTTCTGAGCGATAAACTTGGCTTCATCTCCTTCTTCAAGCCCAGTATAGAGGCCGATTTTTGCGCCCGCTCTATTCTTAGTAAATAAATTTTTCTCGTGGCGTTGTTTATTTTTAGCAATCACTTGATTGGCGGCAGCCAGGATGGTTTGGGTGGAGCGGTAATTCTCTTCCAATAAGACAATCTTGGCTTTCGGGTAATCCTTTTCGAAACGCAGTAAGTTGGTAAAGTCAGCTCCGCGCCAACCGTAGATGGATTGGTCCATATCGCCGACGACGCAGATATTTTGATATTTTTTGGCCAGAAGATTAACCAATTCATACTGTACAACATTGGTGTCCTGATATTCATCGACATGGAGATAGCGGAAGCGGTTCTGAAAATCGGCTAGAATATCGGGATGATTCTTGAATAATTCCACTGTTTTCAACAGTAAATCATCAAAATCCAGCGCTTTGTTTTGCTTAAGCAATTCCTCATACTTTTTCCAGATCTGGCTGATAATTTTGCCTAAAAAATCCTTGGAATTTTCATTTTGGAATTCTGACTGACTGATGTTATTCCCTTTTTGCCGGGAGATAGCATTTAAAATTTTTTTTGGTTCGAAGCGTTTTTCGTCAATACTCATTCCGCGCATCGCTTCCTTGATTTTTGCCACCGATTCGTCGCGGTCAAGGATCGAGAAGTGGTGCGGCAAGCCGATTCGGTCGCCGCGATGGCGCAAGACAAAGACGCCGAAAGAATGAAAAGTTGTGGCCATAGGAATTATCTTTGTCTCGTTGTCTAGTAACTTCTCTACCCTTTCTCTCATTTCCCTTGCCGCTTTATTGGTAAAGGTGATAGCCAAAATACTTTCCGGTTTAATGCCGGATTTGATCAAATGTAAAATGCGGTAAGCAATGGTTCTGGTCTTGCCCGCACCCGCTCCGGCGATAATCAGCACCGGTCCTTCTAACTGTTTGGCTGCCTCGCGCTGAGCCGGGTTTAATTCATTGAGATGGGTCATAGACGCGTAGACTATATCATAATATAATTAGAAAAGTATGGATAATTTTGAAGCGGAAATTGCCGAACTACAAAAGCGGATTGAAGCCAAGCGCAATATGCTTGAGCAGCAAGGCGGTATTGTCGAAGAAAAACAATTGGTCCGTGAGGCTATGACTGAACTTTTGGCTTCAGCGCAAACTCAGACAGTTACTCCGGCACCAGTCCCGGTTTCGGCAACTGTCAAACCGGCTGCTGCCGGCGCCAGTTATCTTGATAATTTAGACAACCAAACGGCGGAAACGGTCAATAATCTAATTCAGCTTTTACCGACAGAAGGCCTGGCTAAGGCAGTTGCTCAAGCCGAATTAGCTGGACCGTTTGTGGTTGATGCTCTGCATGACGCTTTAGTTGATAAACTCTATGACGAACTGAAACAACGGGGCTTAGTAAAATAAAATGCTTAGCTTATATTCTTTTTTACTTTTCATCTTATCGGCTGCAATTATTGTCCTGGTTGTCTTTGTCTTGTGGCGGCTAACCAAAAAACGTGGTTGGGAGAGCTTAAATTTAAAAATTATTCAAATCAAAATCCCCCGTTCCACCGAAGAACATCAAGATATTCTTAAGGATATAAATTTAACCGAACAATTATTTATCGCACTCTCCTCAATTAAAGAATCGTTTATTTTTGAAGTCTCGGTAAAAAATATTGGCGAAGAAATCAGTTTTTTCCTATCAATACCTCGTCAGCAAGTCGATTTTACCAAACGGGCCATTCAGGGTTTATTTTTGAATGCTCAAGTTATCGATGTTCCCGATTATACTATTTTCCAACCGCATGGAACGGCGGTTGCCGGCTATTTAGCCTTGGATAAAACCTATTTGTTACCGATTAATACCTATCAGGAGGCGCAGGCCGATCTCTTCGGTCCGATTTTAAGCAATTTATCGCGAATACAGGAACTGGAAGAAGGAGCTTCTATCCAAATGGTCATTAAACCGGCCAGCGAAAAAACCAAAAAAGGCTTGACTTGGGCGCTGGAACAATTGAAAAAAGGGGCCAAATTTTCCGAGGTGGCTTCCATTGATAAAATCACTGCTAAAGAAGTTTACCGGGTACTGACGACTCCTGATAAAACTGAAACGGCCGAGACACCGAAGATCAATTTGGATGAGGAGATGATTAAGGCTGTCGGTCTTAAACTCTCCAAACCTTTATTCGACGTCAATGTGCGCATTGTCACCTCTTCTCAAGAAATCAATCGTGCCGAGGATCTTTTTCTGGCTATTGCCGGAGCTTTTTCAAAATTTTCTTCGCCGATTCGCAACAGTTTTAAAATCGTCAAACCTAAGAAAATTCGTTCATTAATCTTCAATTATGTTTTTCGGGAGTTTGACCTTGGCCAGAAGATTATCTTGAATACCGAAGAATTGGCCAGCATTTTCCATTTACCGACGAAAACTTCCGATATTCCCAACGTTTCTTGGCTCAAGTCCAAAGAGGCGCCACCGCCAGAAGTCATTCCCAATGAAGGAATCAAGCTCGGTGACAGTGTTTTTCGTGGAGCGATTAAAGAGATTCGCTTGACGGACGATGATCGCCGTCGCCATCTCTATTTGATCGGCCAAACAGGTACGGGTAAATCAACCCTGATACGCAATTTGGCCATTCAAGACATGAAGGCTGGCCACGGTCTTTGCTTAATCGATCCGCATGGCGACTTGGTGGACAGCATTTTGGCTTTTGTTCCCCAAGAAAGAATCGATGATGTTATTATTTTTGATCCGGGCGATCGGGAGCGGCCGCTAGGCTTAAATATGCTGGAGTATGATTTTAATCGTCCCGAAGAAAAAACTTTTATCATCAACGAATTTTTGTCGATCTTCAATCAATTGTTTGATAAACAAGCGCTGGGCCCGATGTTTGAGCGTTATATGCGTGGGGCGCTTAATCTTTTGATGGATGATCTCCCCAACGAGCCGGCGACCATTGTGGAAATACCACGAGTTTTTACCGATGAGGCTTACCGCCAGCGGAAAATTGCTCGGTCCAATAATCAGCAAGTCATTGATTTTTGGACTAAAGAGGTACCTAAGACCTCGGGCGATCAAAGCTTGGGTAACTTTGCTCCCTACATCTCCTCAAAATTTGACAGTTTTATTTCTAACGACTATTTGCGGCCGATTATCGGCCAAGCCAAATCTTCCTTTGATTTTCGCCAAGCCATGGACGAGGGTAAAATAATTTTAGTCAATCTTTCCAAAGGTAAGGTTGGTGATATCAGCTCGTCCCTCTTGGGTATGGTGGTCGTCGGCAAACTCCTGAAAGCGGCTTTGTCGCGGGTGGATATTGTTGACGAGAGGTCACGCCGCGATTTTTATCTTTATATCGACGAATTTCAGAATTACACGACTGATTCGATTGCCACGATTCTTTCTGAAGCGCGCAAATATCGTTTGAATCTCACCATTGCCCACCAGTTTATCGCTCAGCTTAGGGATAATATCCGCGAGGCGGTTTTTGGCAACGTTGGCAACCTTGTTTCTTTTCGGGTGGGGGTTTCTGACACTGAGGTTCTAATTAAGCATTTCAGTCCGGTTTTCACGGAAAAAGATCTGATCGGCATAGAGAATCTCAATGCTTATGCCAAAATCCTAGTTAGAGGAGAACCGACCAATCCTTTTAATATCAAAATTTCTTGGGCTACTGGCGGATCTGAAGCAGTTCGCGATGGCTTGAAAGAACTTTCCCGCTTGCGTTATGGCCAGGATTTGGCCGGAATTGAAGCCGATATTCTTAATCGTCTGCGGGGATAACTTAATTGAAAATTCGACTTTTAAGGGCTAGAATGGGTGGTGCCCATTCCTAAATTGAAACAGTCAAAAAAAGCAGTCTTTTTTGTTTTTGCCGTTGTTCTAGCCCTATCTCTCGCTCGGCCGGCTTACGGCGGCGTTTTTTCTTTTTTAGCCGATTTTTTTTCTGATCCGTTCGATCAACTGGGGGCGGCAATTATTAATCAAGAAAAAGAAGTCAATAAGACTAATTCTCAAAATATCGATTTACCGGAACCGACAAATAATTTTGAAGCTACCACTTCGGCTAAATCGGAAATTGATACCATGATGACCAATGACGGGGTTATTTTGGCCGAAGCCGGGCCATTGGGTACGGCGGCTGATTTAAAGGACGATCAAGCTCCACCTGACTTGATCAGTGTTTATACTGTTCATGCTGGCGATCAGATTGAAGACATTGCTCGGATGTATAATGTCTCGGTAAACACTATCCGCTGGTCCAATGATCTGAAAAAGGGAGATCTACTCCGAGTGGGCGATACTTTGGTTATTCTGCCGGTAACCGGAGTTCAATTGACTATTAAAAAAGGCGACACAGTGAAAAGCTTGGCCAAAAAATATAACGGGAACGCCGATGAAATCATCGCCTATAACGATCTTGACCCGTCTAAAGGATTAGTTGCTGGCGAAGCCCTGATTATACCTAATGGAGAAGAGGGCACTATTGTTTCCGGACCGAAAGCTGGCAAAAAAGTTGTCGCTAAATATGCCGGTCCGAGCTACCCCGGCTATTATCAGCCTCCGCTGGCTCATTATGTTAGAACTCAAGGCTTACACGGCAACAATGCTGTTGACTTGGCTGCCCCTCTCGGTTCTCCGCTCTATGCTGCCGCTGCTGGCCGAGTGATTATTGCCAAGAATAGTGGTTGGAACGGAGGCTATGGCAACTATGCGGCAATTGTCCATCCTAATGGCACGCAGACTGTTTACGGGCACATGAATAAAGTTTATGCCAGCGTCGGCCAGTATGTTCAAAAAGGCGAAATTATCGGCGAAATTGGCAGCACCGGCATTTCTACCGGTCCGCACGTCCATTTTCAAGTTCTCGGCGCGGCTAACTATATGCTCAACGCTCCTGGCAAGAGGTAATTTAAAAAACTTTATTACTCAAAAATATTTTTCGGTCGGTATTGAAGTGCTTCGAGCAAATGCTCATCTTTAATATTTTCAACTCCGGCCAAATCAGCAATGGTTCTCGCTAGTTTAATAACGCGATGATAAGCGCGAGCTGATAAATTCAAACGTTTAGCTGAATCATTTAATAGCTTAGTACTGGAATCGGAAAGCGGCGCGTATTTTCTGAGTTCTTTCACTCCCATTTCACTATTAGTCGTGGCGGTTTTAATATCAACAAAGCGCTTTTGCTGACGCTCCCGGGCGCTGGTTATGCGTGCTCGGATTTTCTCCGATGACTCCCCGCTCGGTTTGCTGTCGGAAAGTTCATCATGCTTGATTTGCGGCACATCTAGCCAAATGTCGATGCGGTCGATAATCGGTCCGGAGACTTTACGCTGATATTTTTGGATTTGTGATTGCGAACAGGAACATTCTTTGATTCTTGATCCGCGCCAGCCGCAAGGACAAGGGTTCATGGCGGCAACTAAGATAAAGCTTGCCGGGAAAATTACCGAACTTTTGGCTCGGGCCACACTGATAACCCGATCTTCTAGTGGCTGTCTTAATGATTCAATGACTTTCTTATCAAATTCCGGGAATTCATCAAGGAAGAGAACTCCGCGATGAGCTAGGGTAATTTCGCCCGGCCGTGGCCAGGCCCCCCCGCCGACAAGTGAGACATAAGAAGCGGTGTGGTGCGGCGCGCGAAAGGGCGTTTCAATTGCCAATTCTCCGATTAATATTCCGGCAGCTGAATGGATACCAGTAACTTCAACAATTTCCTCTCGCGAGAGCGGTGGCAAAATTGCAGCAAAAGCGCGAGCCAACATCGTTTTGCCGGTACCGGGCGGTCCGTACATGGCGACATTATGTCCGCCGGCGGCTGCAATCTCCAAACCTCGTTTGGCAGTCTGTTGGCCGCGAATCTCGGCAAAATCATAAGCGCCAACCGGGTTTTCGGTTTCAATAGCTGTTTCTTGAATAGGCATTAATTTAGAAAAATCAGAAGTCCCTTCCCCTTTATCTTCTGGCCGTGGCGACAAATAGTCAGTTATTTCCTTTAGCGACTGGCAGGGATAAATTTTAAGTCCGCTGATCAAAGCGGCTTCCGGCGCATTAATTGCCGGCAAGTAAACTTCCTTAAAGCCTTTTTCTTGAGCTTTTTTGACCAACAGCAACGAGCCGTTGACTGGTCTTAATTCGCCGTTTAAGGCTAACTCCCCGATAAAAAGCTTTTCTTCAGGCTCAAATTTTATTTCATTGGTAGCAAGCAGGTAACCTAGAGCGATCGCCAGATCAAAAACCGATCCTTCTTTCTTAAGATTGGCTGGTGCGAGAGAAACAATAACTTTTTTATTGCCTTTTTGTGGGGCGCGGAAACCGGAATTTTTAATAGCTGAATTGATCCGGTCTTTGGCTTCTTCAACGGCTTTATCCGGTAGCCCAACGATGTTAAAAGAGTGCAAACCGCGATTGATATCAACTTCCACCTCAATAATATCGGTTTTAAGGCCGATTATTTGAGCAGAGTAGATTTTGGCAACCATGAATTAATTATATCTCAATCGTATCATCTTCGTCTCGGTGGGCTTTGCAAGTGATTGAGGCCGGGTCAGCATCGCGGCGCGATTCTTCAATTGGTTGTCGGCAGACAGCGCAGATACTGCCGTTTTCTTTAGTCCATTTGATTGCCCGTTCTATTTCCCGTTTTCGTTCCAAGTAATTTTTAACTATTTCCTCTTGCTGGTCGCGGGTCTCTTGGTTTTCGGCTGAATCATCGCCAGTATCAGGCATTTCAATTTGTTGATCATTAATTAAAGCCTCCTCAATATTTTTGAGTTCTTGCTCTAACAAGTTTAAATAATGAGCACTGTCTTTTTGGTTGGGATTATTCTCTAACATTACTTATATCGTAACAGACGAACTTGTTTTGTCAAACATAAAAAATCTTATTTTATCGTCGGCTTGGACGTTAAATAGGAGTTTAAAACTTTTTCAAAAATGAGTTCATTAGGAGCGATTAGGAGGATCTTTTTATCCAGCCAAGCATAAAGGGCCAGGGTTTGGTTGTTATTGTCTATCGCCAGCCGCAGGTTGTAATTTCTAACCATTTTATCAACAAAGGGCGTATTTTTAATTTGTTCAGTCAGGGGGTTGTCATTGAAGAAAGACAAAAGATTACTGATAATTTCTCCTTCGTTATGAATCAAAATTTCGGCAACGTTGCCAAAATTTTCAGTTTTAAAGATAAAGAACGGAGCCGACTGGGTGTTGCTGTAAAAACCCAGCATAAAATCAGGATCAAGGAAGCGGGCAAAATCACGATTAATATTTAAATTGGTGCTGGAAGCTAAAACCGAAAAATCAGCCAATTTTTTTTCAATCAGGAGTCCCTCCTCGGTTTGCCGTTTGCTGGTGTAGATAAAATAAAGATCTTTTATCTTTTCTCGGTTGCTTGGCGTTGCCAGTTCTGATTTTAATTTATTGATGACCTCTCCTGCTGTCTGGTCAGAGAGATCAATTTTAATATGTTCATCGGCAAAAATTATGGAGTTGTGCGTTTCTGGGATGGGAACATAATTTTCTTTGGCTTTTTGCCAGAGAGCATAAACTAAAAAAGCGCTGCTGCTTAAAATAAGCAATAAGCCCAAAACAAGAATAATCGCTTTCCTTACATTAAGTGGCTCCTTTACTTTTGCCGGTTGTTTTTCTCTGTTAATAGAAGCGATTTTGGCCGCTGTTAATCTGCCGCCTTCGATGGCTTGTCCCACGTCGCGGGTTAAGGTTTGGATCGGCGAAAGGCCGGCAGCTTCTTTGCCTCTGATTGTCTGAATAGTTTTTTTCGACTCTAAAATTTCCTTAATCTTTTCTTGCCTTAGCTTTTCAGCCGCTTCGTCTTGCTCTTTCTGAACGGTGGCGATATCTTTTCTTTTTGTTTTTTCTTCCAAGCGGCGCTTGGCTTCAAGCTCGGCCAATTTTTTCTGCGCGTTAAGCCGATTGATTTTTTCTTGTTCTTCTTCCGCCTGTTTCTTTTTTTGTTCGTCTGAAGACAAGATTTGAGCCGCTTCTTTTTTGCGTCTCTCTAAATACTCCTCCTTTTTTTGCCAATCAGCAATCTCTCTCTCGCTACTTAAAGCTAAACGGGCGCGCAACCGCTCGGTGTCGTTATCGTTAGTTGGTAAGGGCATAAATTAATTGTTAAGCCACGGAAAATCTTTCTTGCTTAGTCTCTGGGCGTCTTCCGGGGCGATTTTTTTCTCCTGCAGGGCATTTTCCAAGTCACTCTTCATGGTGCGCAATGGCCGAATCTCTCCTCTTACCTCTTTAATTCCGGCAATGACTGATTTTTCTTTGACCGCTAATTGCCGTCTTCTCTCAATCTCGGCTTCCTCATTCTCTCGGCGTATGCGTTCTAATTCCTGAGCGTGTTCCAAAGCTGACAAACCCTCTTCATTTTCCCGCCGGACTTGCTCCATTTCTTCGGCGTTCTTTATTGGCAGGACTGTTTCCGCTATTTTTTCTTCCTGTTTTGGTTCAGGAGTTTTAACTAGCGGCGGGATTTCCTCGGTCGGTTCTGGCTGTATGCCTTGCTCTTCTCTGATCGCGGCGGCAATTTTCTTTTTTAATTCTTCAGCCCGGGCTTTTTCTACTTCCTTTCTTTGGGCTTCCTGTTTGATTCTTTCCTTTTCCTGCCGCTTTAATTCCTCTAAGCGCTCGTTTTTCAGGCGCTCCTCCTCTTCTCTTTTTTTAGCCGACAATTGTTCGCGTTCTTTCTCAGCCTTCAACCTTGCTTCTTCAATTTTTTTGGCTTCTTCGGCTAGCCGCTTTTCTTCTTCCGCTCTTACTTTTTCTTCCTCAATTTTCTTAAGCGCTTCTTGCCTTTTCTTTTGCTCCTCCAGCTCATGTTGCTGGCTTAGAACTTCTTGTTGCAAGATCATTTGCTCGTCAATTGCTCTGATTTTTCCCCGAATCTCGTCTTCTTGAGCCAGAAGCGCTTGGTATTTTTTCTTTATCTCTTCCACTTGCGCGTCAATTTTCAAAATCTTTTCTTCCACCAGCCATTTTTGTTCCTCAATTTGATGCCTTTTTTCCTGAATTTGCCAGCGTTTTTCCTCGATAACTTTTCTTTCTATCGGCACTAAATTAACATCCTCCTGACTTTCCACCTGGTTCTCCTCGCTTTCCAACTCATCTTCTTGACTGGCAATCGGCTCCTCGGCTTTTTTGAGACCAGTACGTTTTTCGTCAAGGTTGACCCAGGTCAATTCCAGGAGTTCTTTTTCGTGAGCAATAGATAGCAGCAGTTTATTTAACTGCTGCTTTTCTTCGCTGGCTTCCTCTTCTTTTTCAACGGCTTCGCGCCTGACGGTACGGTCAAGACCTTCCATGGCAATTTTGGCTCGGCGCACTCTTTCTTCCTGGCTTTCTGGTTTAGTTGCTGAGACAGTGTCGGCTTTAACGGCCGCATCATTCTGAGCCGCTGGTGGTACAGCTGGCTTAATATTAGAATCAGACGTTGTGTTGTTTACAACATCAGGCATTACTGACTATTATAACTAATCTTAAGTTTAGTTTCTAGCTTGATAACCATTTGACGGTGGATTAATCCCCTTTTTCTTGGCCCACTCGGGGTCAGCTTGTTTGATGGAGAGGTTGATTCGATTTTTTTCATCAATTTCTTTCACTACGACCGGCACCTGATCGCCGACTTTGACCGCGTCGCTGACGCGCTCGATTCTAAAAGGGGCGATTTCTGACACGTGAACCAATCCTTCAGTATCTTTGCCGATGCGGACAAAGGCACCGAAGTCCATCAGCCGAGTAACTTCGCCCATGAATTTTTCTCCCGCTTTATATTCATGACACATCTCCTCGATAATTTTTTTGGCTTCATTCGCACCGTCAATTTTTCCGGAGACGTAAACAGTGCCGTCATCTTGAATATCGATTTGCGCGCCAGTCTCGGCGGAAATTTTTTGAATCACTTTGCCGCCGGGTCCGATGACGGCTCCAATCTTATCAACTGGAATACTGATTTTGATTATCTTCGGTGCGGCCTGATTAATTTCCGCGCGCGGTTCGGCGATTGCCTCTTTAATCTTTTCGATAATCTTTAATCTGGCATCGCGCGCTCGATCGAGAGCCTGTTCCAGAATAGCGACCGGGATGCCACCCATTTTGATATCGAGCTGAATGCCGGAAATACCTTCGGTTGTGCCGGCCACTTTAAAGTCCATGTCGCCGTAATGATCCTCTACTCCTTGGATATCAGTTAAGAGCTCATAATGATTGTCATCCTGATACATCAGTCCAACCGAGATGCCGGCGACTGGCCGCTTGATCGGTACGCCGCCGTCCATGAGTGCTAAAGTACTAGCACAGACTGAACCCATGGAACTTGATCCATTGGAAGCGAAAACTTCAGAAACTAAACGAATGGTATAAGGGAAAATGTCGCGGCTAGGTATGGCACAGCGCAGTGATTTCTCAGCCAGCGCGCCATGACCAATCGAACGTCGCGACGGGTTGCCAACTCGGCCTGTTTCGCCGACGGAGAAGGGCGGGAAGTTATAGTGGTGGATAAAATATTTTTCACCGTTTATTTCCATGCCTTCAACCAGTTGAGAATCGCGCGGTCCGGAGAGAGTTAAAGTCGTGAGCACATGAGTGGCGCCACGGTAGAAAAGTCCCGTACCGTGCACGACATTGGAGAAACCGCCGGCTTGAGTGTAGAGAGTTCTAACCTCATCAAGCGCTCGGCCGTCAGCACGACGTTTTTTCTCAATCGCTTCTTGGTGCACCACCGTATTAATTTTATCTTCGAAGAAATTTAGCCAAGCGCCAAGGTTGGCTTCGGGCGCCTTCTCTTCCCTTAACTTGAGCCAGTCCTTCTTTAGGTCTTCAGCCGAATCGGAAGATTTTTTGTTCCCGCCGAAAATACTACCCTCGATTTTTGTTTCGATTGCTTCAGCAAACCAAGTGGCTGTTTCAGCTGGCAGAACTGGCTTCTCTAGTTCCCTTTTTGGCTGGCCCAGTTCGGCGATAATTTTTTTCTGCCAGTCCTGAATTTTCTCGATTTCAGTAATGGCTTGGCGAAAACCGGTTTTAACTTGAGCTTCAGAAATTTCCTGACCCCCTGACTCGATCATATTAATTTGGCCGTCCTTAGCGCAAACTAATAAATCAAAAATTCCTTCTTCTCTTTCTTTGTAAGTGGGATTGATTATTAGGTTGTCATTATCATTCATTTTACCCAAGCGTACTCCGGAAATTGGCCCGTTCCACGGAATATTGGAAGTGGCCAAAGCAAGCGAGGCACCGATGATCGCCGGCATGTCCGGGTCATTATCTTCATCGAGCGAGAGCACAGTAATGATTACTTGGATCTCGTTGCGGATAGAACTATCAAACAATGGCCTAATCGTGCGATCAACGATGCGTCCGGAGAGTACTGCTTCTTCTGACGGTTTGCCCTCGCGCTTAATGTAACGGGCGCCACCGATTTTGCCGGCGGCATAATAACGTTCCTCATACTCAACTGTAAGCGGGAAATAATCGCTGTCTTCTTTGGTATTGGGCGACATGACAGCGGTGGCAAGAACGACTGTTTCGCCATACTTAACAATAACCGAGCCGGTGGCTTGGTCGGCGAGATCAGTAAACATGGCCGCTAAAGTCCGGCCGCCGATCTCGAGTGCATATTCTTTTTTTGTCATAACTTTTTGCGAGTGACGATCAGATTTTAGATCTGAAGCGGTTATTACCCTCCAAACCTACTTATCCAATCACCACTCAAAATTAAATTATTAATGTTTTTACTCTAGCATGAAATTTCTAAAAACAAAAAATTCCCCTGCGCTTGCCTCCGGCAAGCACAGGGGAAATGAAAGGGATGATGAGATGAGGCCCTAGAGCCTCACGCCGTTGCGCTCTTCGCGCGCTTCGGCCAAACTGCGGTAAGTCTGGCCGGAAGCGACCAGCTGGCCTTCGTGATGGTCGCGGATGAAGCGACCTACGAATTCCAGACTGTCGGCTTTCCGATCTCGCCGAGTCAGCCGGCGGAACCAGCTGAAATGATTCCATGGCCAAGGCCAGAAGGTCGCGACCATGCTGGTAAGGGCGAGAACCGCTCCCACGGCAACGTTCATCCATTCGTTCATGAACATGAACTTGCTCCTCCTTTTGTTGAGATCCAATTCCTCTCCTTTAAGTATAACAATTAATAGTTATTTTGTCAAGTTTGGATTTTTGCTTGGGAGGTTACTTTTTCTTGGTGAAAAAGATATTAAGTATTTTCTCGGATTCTCAGAGAGATCAAGAAAATCATCAGCCGCTTCTTTAAGCTTAGCAGAAGAACTTTTGCCGAAGGCGACTACCTCAACTTGCGCGCCCATGTTTTCTTTAAGATATTGCACCAGCGGCACAAAGTCGCCGTCGCCCGAACCGATAATCACCGTGTCCAATTTTGGCGCTGCTTTGATAGCGTCAACAGCGAGTCCGACATCCCAATCGGCTTTCTTCGAACCATCGATGAAGATTTGCAATTCTTTGGATTTGACCTCAATGCCGATTTTGCCGAGGGCTTCAATAAAAGCGCGCTCATCTCCGCTCTCGGTGGTGACCATATAAGCGAGGGCGCGAATCAGTTGTCGGCCAGCTAAAGCGTCCTTGACCACTTGGCCGAAATTGACACGCGCGCCGCCGTAGAGATTTTTGGCGCTATGGTAAAGGTTTTGCGTGTCGATAAAAATTCCAACGCGCTGGTTCTTATGTTTGATACTCATAAAAAATAAAAAATTTATAAAAAATATAACCTAATAAAAAATAACAGAACTATCTAAACAGATAATACCACGAAGACAAAAGAAACAAAAAAGTAGAAAAATTATTAGGCAGCGACCTCCTTCAGTTCCGCTTTGCGCTTTTTGGCGTCAATATAGCGTTGATGAGAACGGCGATCAGCGACGAGTTTTAACAAACCGCGTCGTGAGTGATAATCCTTGGGATTCTTTTTTAAATGACTGGCTAATTCTTCAATCCGTTCGGTTAAAAGTGCGATCTGCACATCAGTTGAACCGGTGTCTTTTTCATGTTTGCCGGTCTTCTTAACAATGGCCCCTTTCTTTTTCTTGGAAATCATGGTGTTCTTAATATAGCACAGCTCGCAAAAAATTGCAAGTTAAAGTGTTTTTGTTTCAATGTCGCAAAATATTTAATTAGTTTGCTATAATATTAAGAATGACTGACATTAATAAATTGAAACAGGAATTTTTGTCCCACTTTGCTAAAGCTTCGCGGGGTTGCGAACTCTCTATGTACATATGAATGATCTATATAAATTAAAGAGAGAGTTCTTAGAGTATCTGGAGATTGAAAAAGGGCGGAGTTTAAAGACGGTGGAGAATTATGATCGCTATTTGACCAGATTTTTTAAACAAACTAATGCCAAATCTTCGGCTGATATTACTGATGATAAGGTCAGGGCTTATAGACTTTGGTTGAATAGACAACCCCACTTCGCTAAAGCTACGCGGGGTAAGGGTGTCGAAGACACCCTTAAGAAAAATACCCAAAATTATCATTTAATTGCCTTGCGAGTCTTTCTTAAATATCTGGCCAGGCGTTCTGTCCCCTCTCTCCCGCCAGAGAAGATCGAATTGGCTAAGACGGCTGGCCGAGACCTTGATTTGATCAGTGATGTTGAATTAAAACGCTTAATTGAAGCGCCTAAAGGTGGAGAGATCAAAGATTTTCGCGATCGGGCAATCCTTGAACTCTTCTTTTCTACCGGGTTGCGTGTTTCAGAGCTATGCTCGCTTAACCGCGATTCAATTAATCTGGATCGAGATGAATTTTCTATTCGAGGCAAGGGTGAGAAAGTACGCTTGGTTTTTCTTTCTGATACGGCTAAGAAAGCGATTAAGGACTATCTGGCGAAACGCAAGGATATGAATGAGGCCCTCTTCTCTGGACTGTCAGAAATAAATCCTTCGACTTCGCTCAGGACAAGTAAAGATAATGACGATAACAGGTTAACACCTAGAAGTGTCGAGAGAATCATTAAGAAATATGCCATTAAAGCTGGAATTACCAAGAAGGTAACCCCGCATACTCTGCGCCATTCTTTTGCCACTGATCTCCTGCAAAATGGAGCGGATATTCGCTCAGTGCAGATGATGCTGGGTCACTCCAGTGTTTCAACGACGCAAATTTATACTCATGTAACTGATAAGCACTTGCGTGACATTCATAAAAAGTTCCATAGCCGCTAATAATGTGGATAACATAATTAACCCGCCTAAGTTTTGCTCCGTAAAATTTGGGCGGGTAAAGGACAAATACTTATCCACTTTTTGGTAATTTACAGAGCTTGTTGCTTGTGTCCGATAGATGTAAAATTATATCGGACATTGATTTGTTCTCTCAAATCTACGCCCTTCCAATAATGGACTCCCCTTTTCAGGGTTGTCATAAAGTAATAAACGAGGAGGGATTATGGCGATACGTTGTTGCGTCTGTAGTAAAACGAAATTTAAAAGCGAATAGGCAACAACTTCGTCTTTGTACAAACAATGCCGGGTCTAGAACCCGACACCATAGCGGCATCTAATTATTGAAGCCGCAACTCACTTTCGGGCCAGTCGATCCTTCGGGACGGGTGGCCCTTGCTTATTTAAGCCTTATTTTACGTGATATTTTTCCCTAATTTTTTTAAGCTCGGCCTGTTCCACCTCCTCTTTTTTACCTTTTCCTTGCTCGGCTAGTTTTTTTAACTCTTTTTCCGGTAATTTAGCTAATTCTTTAGCCTTATCTTCTAGATATTCTTTAGTGTTTATATCAGGCTTTTCTAAAGCTTCTTCTAGCAAAGCGTTCAAGATGTAGCCTATTTTGGGTCCAGGCATTTCACGTGTAACAGCCATAATCTGTTTTCCATCAATCTTGAGCATACCAACAGACGTTGGGGCTCTCAGGGCCTCCTCAATCATTGATTGATATTTTCTTAATCGATAAGGCTCTTCTTTTGGTCGGCCCATACCCACTCGATCGCAAATACGCAGATTCATTAAATCCCAGATATAGTCATGGCCGATATTAGCAATTACTCGCCTAACAGCCGACAGAGTAATTTTATCAGGGTCAGCAAAAAACATATGGCCGCGAACCATTTTAGTTACCAAATCAATCATTTTATTGGAGAATTTTAATCTGGTCATTATTTCTCTGGTCATTCTTTCCCCTACTACTTCATGACCATAAAAAGTGTACTCTTTGCCGTTCTCTCCTTGTCGGCGAGTCTTTATTTTGCCAATATCGTGGAAAATGGCGGCTAGTTTCACATGTAACGCGTAATTCTTATCAGCGGCGTGCTGAAGAGAACGCAGAGTATGTTCCCAGATATCATAAACATGCTCCCCTTTTTGTTCCATACCTATACCACCTTCTAATTCCGGTAAAAAATACCTTAATAATCCAGTTTTATGGCTTAAAATAAGGCCAGCCATCGGTTCTGGTGAATCAATTATTTTGATAAACTCATCTCTAATTCTCTCTATGGAGATATCTCGAATAAGACTATTATTGTTGGAGATACTCTCGATGATCTCATTGTTGCACGTGAAACGAAGTTCAGAGGCTAATCTTATGGCCCTGAGCATTCTCAGAGCATCTTCTCCAAAGCGTTCATTTGGGTTCCCTACTGTCTTTAAAACATGGTCGTTGATGTCCTTTATTCCGTTATAAAGGTCAATTAGTTCTTCAGTTTGTGGGTCATAAGCCAGAGCGTTAATGGTAAAATCTCGGCGGCTTAGATCGTCCTCTAATTTATCACTGAACTTTACCTCATCGGGATGCCGTCGATCGGAATAGTTAGCCTCAGTGCGGAAAGGTGTTACTTCAACATTTTTTAAACTGATTTTCTCCGCTTCTTCATTAACTACAGTCACTGTGCCAAAACGATTTTCATAAACAGTTTTAGGAAATAAGGCAATTATCTCTTCCGGTTCGGCATTAGTTGTTATATCCCAGTCTTTAGGCTCTCTGTTAATAAGGCAATCACGGACGCAGCCACCAACTAAATAAGCCAAAAAACCCCTGCCTTGCCGGTCGACAGGCTTATTTTGCAAGGTTCTTACTATGGCATGTATTTCACGTGGAACGTTCAATTTTATCTTGACGGTATTAATCATTAATTCATTTTATCTTAATTTTGCTATTTAGACAAAAAATCGGTAGAATTATGCCAGTTATTGTCCCTGTGGTGAAATGGATATCACAACAGTCTTCGGAACTGTCGTTGGGGGTTCGAATCCTCCCGGGGACGCAATTAAATATTGCCGAAGTGGTGGAATTGGCAGACACGCACGCTTCAGAGGCGTGTGGGCGCAAGCTCGTGAGGGTTCAACTCCCTCCTTCGGCACCAGATATTTGAAAAAGTAACGATTTTAGTTTAATATTTGATTGTCTTGCCAAAGGCAAGCGTAGGCGGGTATGGTTTAGTGGTAGAACACGTCCTTGCCAAGGATGAGACGGGAGTCCGATTCTCCCTACCCGCACTAGGAGCAAGCAAAATATCTTACATTTTTATCCGACAAAGTGGGGATAACTTAGGGGACAAAGTGGATAAAAGACACTCTTTAAAAATAAGAGAAATTCTCATAGATTGATCTAAAATGGCTCTAAATAAAGGTTTTATCCAAAAGTCGTCCCTAAAGACAAAAAATTAAAAAGACTAATAGCAAGTGTTTCTTAAGAAACACTTGAAACTGGTAAAATATGCAAAATTTACCTAAAAACAAGACTGAAAAGCAGATCATAGGACAAAAAGGGGAAGATGAAGCAGCTAAATTTTTAATCAGAAAAGGTTTAATAGTTATAGATCGAAATTATCGCAAGCCTTGGGGTGAATTAGACATTGTGGCTAGAAAAGGGGATCAAATCTATTTTGTTGAAGTGAAAACAGTAACAAGATGCTTGCCCTCCGAAGCTTTAGTGAAGGACGGGGATTTTTATGAGCCCGAAGATAATATTCATCCTTGGAAAATAAAGAGATTATCCCGAGCGATAGAAACTTATTTGCTGGAGAAAAAGATTGACGATGATATTGATTGGCAGGTGGATTCGGTGGCCGTATATCTAAACAGTAGGGGAGAAGTGTTAAAAATTGAGCATTTGGAGGATATTTTCTAATTTCAAAGAAATTAGCCTCTCATAGCCTTGGCGAAGTGGGGTGAGACATGCTAATATTTCTTGAAATACACATAGTATCATCGGGGCATAGTGTAACGGTAACATTTACGATTCGGGTTCGTAAGACTCTGGGTTCGAATCCCAGTGCCCCGACAGCACGGGCTGTAGTATACCGGTAGTACCTGCCTGCGGTAGGCAGGCGCGCCCATTACGGTATTATTGACAACGTCCGGGCCATAGGATAGTGGTAGTCCTTGCCCATGGGGTGGGTAGAGCGGCAGTTCGATTCTGCCTGGCCCGACAAGATAATTATGAATTTTTTACCCCCGGAGATACTTACTTTTTTTGTGGCAGCTTCGCCAATTTCTGAATTGCGCGGAGCTATTCCTTTGGCGATTGGGATCTATGGTTTTGGAATTATTAAAGCCTTTATCATTGCCATAAGTGGCAATATTTTGCCGGCAGTTATTATTTTATGGACTTTGGGGCCGATTTCCGGTTTTTTAATAAAAAAGATTCCAATAACCGAGAGATTTTTTGATTGGTTATTCGCTCGGACGCGGCATAAGTTTTCCGGTGATTATGAGAAATTGGGGGAGTTAGCCCTGCTTATTTTTGTCGCCATACCTTTGCCGATGACCGGAGCTTGGACAGGATCGGTGGCGGCTTTTTTATTCGGTATTCCCAAGAAAAAATCTTTAATTTTCATCAGTTTAGGAATTATTTTAGCCGGATTGATTGTAACGGCAACAACCTTAGGGATAACCGGATTATTTTAAACAAAAAAGCGCCAGACTCGAGAGTCTGGCGCTTTGGCGGGAGAGTCAGATGGTTTCGACGGCTTCTTCGGTTGCCAGCGAACGTTCAATTTCGATCATGGCCTTTTCTACCATATTGGCCGCGCTGGCCAGTTCTTTGTCGCTGATGGCCAAAACCACGCGATCGGCGCCGGTGCGGATCATTCGGCTGGGAGTGCTGGGGCCCGACAAGCTGGCTCCGACGACGAATTCAAAGTCAGGGTAGACTTGCCGGCGCTGGCCTTGAAAACGGCTGATATCGGCATCTGGGGCCAGCGAAACGAAGCCGTCCAGCTTAACCTGCATGGCGGTCAAAGTGGAGATCCAGAGTTTCTGGTCGTTGCTGCCGGAAGCGAAGATTTGGCTCAAAGGCAGAAGCTCTCTCAGGCCTTTGATTGCAAAATCCTCAACTTGGCCGGCAATCGTAACCATCTCCGGTTCGTAAGGGGCCAAAAGATCCGCTTCCAGCAGCATTTCGGCGGAGTTGCTGAGGTTGATCTTCAGGTCGGCCAAGACCTCGACTCCGTGATTGTGCAATCCGTCGATTAAGCCGAAACCGCAGCCTTTGAGCTGGTAATTCACAGCTACAACCACCTTGCCGATCGCCCCCAAGCTCTTGCTCAAGCGCAAGAGCTTGTCTTGGAGCGGACCGGCGCCGCCCGGCCCGCTGGTGAGACGGGGGAAGACGACGACCCGTTCTGCCAAGCCTAATTTCTTGCTCATCCTTGTTCTCCTTCTGTTTGTTGTTGGGACCTAAATCTTATCTAATAGTGCCATAATTTATAAAAAAGTAAAGAGCCAAAAATTGACAGGCGGACTTTTTGATGATTTGCTTAAGATCAGAAAGTGATCGTTTGGTGAATTAAGGCAGGGAAGGAACAGGAAGGAGGAGTTATGCACGCGAGGATTTTGACGCTCTTGGCTAAGGCGGCCAAGAAGGAAGCGGTGGAGAAAAATGAGTGGGATGAGAAGCTTTTGGCGCTCTCCAAGATTGGGGACGATGCCTGCGCTTTCGGGGCCATTTCTTTCTGGGTGAGACACAATCTTGTGGAATGGACGGAAGCTATCGACGTTGATTTCCCGGAGGAGAACAATCTGGTGACAGATCTCGTTGTCTTCCTCCAAGAGTATTTCAAAGAGGAGATTGATGAGCTTCTGGTTCAAATCTCCGGATGTTTTACCGACTGATTTGGGCCCGTTGCGGCGAGCAAAAGCTCGTTCTGTAACGGGCTTTTGTTATGTCTTGACAAATAGTCGAATTGTGGTATACTTAAAAGAGAGGCTAATCGATAACCGATTGGCAAAATAGTCCCTTGAAAGGAGGTGAGAAGTATGGACGAGAACAAAGAGAAGGTTCTAGTCCAGTTGTTCAAGAGGTTCGTGCGGGAGGAGTGCCTCCGCATTAAGGACCAGAATGAATATTGGCGGGGGATCTGCTCGAAGGCCCAATCCTTAGGCCTCAACCCAGTGGAGCTTCACGAGATGGTGAAGCCGGAGCTGGGAGAAGCCTTGCGGGAGGTCTTCATCTCCCCGGCCGAGAAGAACAAGATCCCGGCTTTCTGGACTGACGGCAAGGATGCCTGATTTTCTGTCTTCCCAACCAAACCGGCAAGGTCTCTGCCTGCGGCAGACTAAAGGGTAATTGTGCCTCTCTGCCTTCGGCAGACTAGGGACAGAACAAGAACCCTCCTCCCGGTAGGGCCCGATGGTTTACCATCGGGCCCTTAATGTATATACTTAAAAAATAATCGGAGCGTAGTGTAACGGCTAACATGCCTGTTTTGGGTACAGGTGATTCCGGGTTCGAATCCCGGCGCTCCGACTAGAGTTATTGAGCACGATTGTTTAATTTTAACCGCTGGAACATCAAGCGGTTACTTTTTTCACTCGTGTTTAATTGTTGGCGCAATTTAGAGAAATTGACTGAGAATTTCTTAAGGCGATTAGGGTTAGCGTTTTTCTTGGCCAGGTAGATAGTTTTCCAAGCGCTAAAGCTCCGCGGCCGGTTATTACCGGAATTATTAGTGACAGCTGAAACATTAAGAGCGCCAATTAATAATAAGAAGCAGATTAGAATTGTTATTTTTTTACTCATTAACTTGATTATAGCAAATGGCAATCTGGAGAGTCAAAGTTTTTCTTTGCTTTTACAGTTTATTGGCTGTATAATTTAAAATCATGAATAATTTCGTACCCAGCAAAATGTTCCTGACCAAAGGTGTCGGCCGGCATAAGGAATATTTGCAATCATTTGAGATGGCTTTGCGCGATGCTGGCATCGCCGAGTATAACTTAGTAACAGTTAGCTCTATTTTTCCTCCCAATTGCAAGCAAGTAACGCGCGAGGAAGGGAAAAAGCATCTTCAACCAGGCCAAATCGTTTTTGTGGTGATGGCTCGTCAATCAACCAATGAACCTCACCGTCTGATTTGCGCCTCGGTTGGTTTGGCACGGCCGGGCGATGCTAATCAACATGGCTATTTGTCAGAGCATCACCCTTTTGGCGAGTCAGCTGGCAAGGCAGGAGAATATGCCGAAGATTTGGCGGCGACAATGTTGGCTACCACCATCGGCCTAGAATTTGACCCTGATGCCGCTTGGGATGAACGCGAGCAGGTCTATAAATCGTCCGGCAAAATCATTAAAACTACCAACATCACTCAATCAGCCGAGGGGCACAAAGATGGCTTGTGGACGACTGTTATTTCGGCTGCGGTTCTAGTTCTTGAATAATAAGCCAAAATCAAGGCTCTCGCGGTAAAGCTCGGCGAAAAACCAAGCCAGGCCAAAAGCGACGAAAGCTAGCATCAGTTCATTGTCTGAAGAAAGAGCTTGCCCGAGCGCTCTCTCTAGTTGGTGGTAGGATCAAAACTTTTTTAATTGTAGCTGAATTATTTTTTTGTTACAATCTTAGCAAATGCTTTATGGGTTCATTATAATTTTTGCCGCTTGGGCTTGGCAATTGTGGAAATTTAATAAAGGCAGCCACAGCTTGAATGCTTGGTTTCTGCGCTTGTTTGCTTTAGGACAGGTTTTGATAGTGTTAGATACTTTTAACATAAAGAGCGTCTACTCCTGGTTTAATTTGGCGACCTTAACTATTGTTCTTATTCTTGTTTGGAAGAAGGGTTAATTTGCGCTGGCCATAAACTATGTGTTATCCTCAAATAAGAGTTGTTTTTTGGCAATTGTAAAGCCAAGAGCTCACCTAAAATCCGCATCAGGCGGTAGAAAGCTAAAGAGGTAACAGTGGTTAGAGTGATTAAGTCTGGAGGAAGAAGTGTTGAAGAGGTTCTATCGTCCGTGGAACCTGATTCGGAGATCGTTTTTTGGATCTCTCGTCATAATTTGACCGAGGAACAGAAAACGGCCATCTCTGATTTGCATCATCCCGATGCGATTGTCATTCACTTGAACAATATTGATTTCAAAGGATTGGGCCATTTTGCGAGATTAGTCGACTTATGTTCAAGAACGGGCATGGTTTATATTGTACCCATCCGTAAGCCAGTCGATTACATCAGTGAAGTTTGCAGAGGAAATTGCGGGCATCTCAGATTCCGCACCTTTGGAGGCTATTCTAATCGTCGTGGCGGCACTTTTGTTTTCTTTTGCATCTATGAGGTTAGCGTTGGCCACAACGAGATCATCTATAAACCTTGCCAAACGTCACGGAAACAGCAATTGGCTCTAGTTTAGCGAAATACGGGGCTTGACCGAAGTAGGTCAAGCCCCTTACTGTTTGAACCGAGATTATCTTTTTGCTAAGATTTTAATGTTAAGCCAGAGCGGGCCTGCCCGCCGAAGCTTTAGTGGAGGTCCTCCTTCATCAAGATTACGGACGGACAAGCGGGATTAGTTTAGCGGTAAAATATCAGTTTTCCAAACTGAGGTCGGGAGTTCGACTCTCCCATCCCGCACATGCTAACTAAATATATTTATGTGAATGGCAAAGTAATGCCAGCTGACAAGCCGGCAATTTTGATTAATGATATCGGATTTTTGCGCAGTTATGGCATTTTTGACTTTATGCGGACTTATCAGGGCAAGATTTTCTATTGGCCGGAACATTGGCAACGTTTTGTTAATTCAGCCAGACAACTTGATTTAAAAGTACCGATTAAAAAAGGGGAGGCGGAAAAAATTATTTATAATTTAATTAAGAAAAACGGTTTAAAAGAAGCCAGCATTCGCTTAGTACTAACCGGTGGACCAACGACTAATGGCCTGGATTTCAATCCGCGCCAGCCGACTTTTGCCATTCTAATTGAGACGGTTCATTCTTTGCCGGCCAAATTATTCCAAACTGGAGCCAAATTGATCACCTTTGATTATAACCGGCTGATTCCGGAATCAAAAAATCTCAATTATATTTGGGCTGTGAAATTACAGCAAGAGAAAAATAAGAAAAAAGTTGTGGAAATCTTATACACTAGCGGTGATAAAGTCTTGGAATGCTCAACCAGCAATTTTTTTATTATTAAAAAAAATAAATTAATTACCGCTAAAGAAGGAATTTTGTTCGGTATCACTAGATATGTTGCGCTTGAATTAGTTAAGAAACATTTGCCGGAACTCGTTATCGAAGAACGAGAATTAAAGTTTAATGAACTTAAGACTGCGGACGAGGCTTTTATTACTGCTACTAACAAAAATATCTTGCCAATAACGCAAATTGATAATATTAAGATTGGTCAGGGCCGAATAGGGGAGAAAACCAAAAAATTAATGGAAGCATATTTTGCGCTTATTAAAAATCAGTAGGTCATCCCTAAGAACAATCAAAAAATCCCCATCGACAAGCTCAGGGGATTTTTTGAGTTGTGAGACAAAAATTATTTAACAGCGTCCTTTAAGGCCTTAGCCGGCTTGAATTTCGGCACTTTCATGGCTGGGACATGGACGGTCTCACCGGTGCGAGGATTGCGGGCTTCTCGGGCCTTGCGGGCCTTGACGGCGAAAATGCCTAAACCGGCGATTGAAACATCATCTCCTTTTTTCAAGGAAGAGATGATTGAATCAATCACCACATCAACCGCTTTATCAGCACTGGCCTTGGTTCCGCCAATTGCTTCGTAAACGGCCTCGACGATAGCTTGTTTGTTCATGTTTATTATTAATTATTTAAAAAACTGATAATGAGACTATTATATTACAAGGCTAATTGCTTGTCTATCTGGCATAATCGATTACTCGAGTTTCCCGAATAATGGTGATTTTGATCTCGCCGGGGTATTTAAGCTCCTGCTCGATGCGCAAGGCGATGTCACGGGCTAGTCGGCGGGCTTCCAGATCAGTAATATCTTCAGGTTTGACAAAGACTCTAATTTCACGGCCGGCGGCAATAGCATAGGTTTTTTCAATACCCGGGAAGGAATTAGCAATATCCTCAAGGTCTTTAAGGCGTTTAAGGTAGTTCTCTAAACTGTCGCGGCGGGCACCCGGTCGGGAGCTCGAGATGGCGTCGGCCACCTTAACAATCACCGATTCCAGCGTTTCATAAGGGTATTCTTCGTGGTGTGATTGCATTGCTTTAATGATTAGCTCTGGAGCACCGAATTTTTCTAGTATTCTTTTGCCAATCTCGACGTGGGTGCCGGGGATCTCGTGGTCTACTGCTTTGCCGATATCGTGCAAGAGAGCGCCAGCGCGGGCGATTTGCGGATCGCCACCCAATTCTTCGGCTAGCATGCCGGCCAAATGGGCAACCTCAATTGAATGCTGGAGAACATTTTGGCCATAGCTGGTACGAAAATGGAGTCGGCCAAGAATAAGCAGAATGCGCGGATCAAGATTAAGAACGCCGGCTTCATAAGCGGCAGCCTCACCTTTTTCTTTAATAATGCGCGAGATTTCTTCCTTGGCTTTTTCTACTATTTCCTCAATTTTAGCCGGCTGGATTCGCCCGTCGGCGATCAGGTTTTCTAAGGCAACTTTGGCTACCTGTCGGCGAACCGGATCAAAAGAGGAAAGGACAATTGAGCCTGGGGTGTCATCAATAATTACTTCAACGCCGGTTGCTTTCTCAAAAGCGCGGATATTGCGCCCCTCTTTGCCGATAATTTTACCCTTGATGTCATCAGAGGTTATATCAACGATCGTGGACATCACTTCTGGCACGGTAGAAGTCGATAATCGCTGAATAACCGTGGACATTACTTCACGGGCTTTTTGCTCCAGTCGATCAACGCCTTCAGTTTCTAATTTTTTTATCCGAGAGAGGATGTCTTCTTCACTCTGTTTTTCTACTGTGGCGATCAGCTCTTTTTTTGCTTCTTCCGCAGAAAGACGGGAAACTCGCTGCAGTTCCTTATTCTTTTCTTCTTCAGTCTGGATAACTCGTTCCTCGATCTTCTTGATTTCCTCGACTTTTTTCTTGAGATTATCAGCTTCCTGATCAATATCCATCTGGCGTTTATCAAGAATCTCGTCTTTATTGATCAAACGGTCTTCACGTTTTTTTAATTCAATTTCTTTAGTTTCGGCCTTAGTTTTAATTTCTAAAATAAGCTTGTCAGCGGTGGCTTCGGCTTCAGCGATTATTTTTTGAGCTTTATCCTTAGCTTCGAGAAAAGCTTGTTTAACTTGCAGTTCAATGGAGCCTTTTTGGGCTGAGATAATTAGCCAGCGCAATAAATAACCGATACCAATACCTAAGAGGCCGGCTGCTCCGGCGAAAAGAAAGGCAATTTTTAGACTCATAAGCGTTAACGCCGCTTTGTTTTTAGTCGGTTCTAAACCTAGATCGGGAAGGAATTAATTTTTTAGACGTCGAGTTAATCAAAGCGGACTTGGAATTATATGGAACTAATAAAATTACAACCAAATTCAAATAAACGAATAATCAGATGATAACAGAGTTATCTTCCTTCGTCAAATTAAGAAAAATTAAACCTATTTGTTACTTTTACCTTTGATGATTTCGTCAATCAGACCATATTTTTTGGCATCGTCAGCCGACATGTAAAAATCACGGTCCAAATCTTTTTCAATTTGGTCCTCGTTTTTGCCGGTATTTTTAGCCATAATTTTAACTAAATTCTTCTTGGTTTTTAAAATATGTTCGGCGGTGATGGCGATATCCGAAGCTTGACCCTCAATTCCACCCAAGGGCTGATGGATCATCATTTCCGCATTAGGCAGGGCAAAACGCTTGCCTTGCTGACCGGCCGAGAGTACCCAAGCGCCACCGGAAGCGGCGATACCAACACAGACGGTGGCGACATCCGGCTTGACGTAATTCATGGTGTCCATAATAGCCAAGGTGGAGGTAACCGAACCACCCGGAGAATTAACATAAAGGGTGATATCCTTTTTGGAATCCTCCGACTCTAAGAATAAGAGCTGGGCAATGATAATATTGGCCAAATTGTCGTCAATCTGCCCGCCCAAAAAGACGATGCGGTCCTTTAACAAGCGCGAGTAAATATCATAGGCGCGTTCGCCTTGGGATGATTTCTCGATAACTGTGGGAATAAGCATAAAATCTTATAAATTAAGGTTAATTTGATTAATTGCTTATATTTAAGCACAAAAAAGCAAAGGTTTCAATATGGGTAATTTGGTATTGACTAATTTAATAATAATGATATAATTAAAAAGTACTATTGTAGTTTGACATAAGAACAAAGAACCAAAACAAGGAAGGAGGTTCACAGATGAATACTTTGCAGTGTTGGCTGGCTTACTTAGCTTCAGAGTCCTATGACCCTGCGATGGTCATGGAGCTGACTGGAGCGCTGAAAGGCGCTTTGCGCGGTTGGAAGACTGGTCGTCTGCCCATTGGGGAATATCTGCTTCGTTTGCGGGTGTTTCTCAAGTATGTAGGCTATCAGGTTCGGGAGCTGGAAGAAATCGGTGATCTTTACCCAGTGGCCGAGGCCTTAGTGGTCTACCAATTGGAAGTTGGTGACCTGGCTTCGGCAGTCGGTTTGTCTGACGATTCAGTGATGAGAGTTCTCCTCAACAAAAGGGGAACTTCTCCAGCTGTCAGACAAGCGATGAAGGATTGGGTAAAGGCTAAGCAGGGCGAAGCCCATATCTTCTCAAATAGGTGGACATCCCTGGTTCAAGGGGTGGGGCTTGCCGTCGGTGTTGAAGAAACTGAAACTTCTGAAGAGAAGGATCAGTTCATCAAGTCGGCGGTGGCGGCTCTTTGGGGTCTTGAGTGTTACACCACGCGTTTGGAAACGGACGAGTTCTCTTCAAAAGAGAGACAGCAGTTCCGCGACCTGGCGCGTGGTGATGTCATGAAGGTGGCCAATCAGCTCTTTCGCCTCTGTTCGGAAACGGCGCGGAAGGAAATGAAGGAAGGAGAAGGATAATGACGGCAACGACGAAAGCCGTGGCTGGCGGCAAAACCAGCAAGCTGCGGTTTCATCACGGCATGGCGCTCAAGCGCATCGCCGAGATGTACCCAACCCTCGTGGACATGCTCCTCGAGGAAGTGCAAAACGCGGTAGATGCCGGGGCAACCCGCATCAGCGTCTCGGTCAACCAAAAGACCGGGAGCATCACCATCAACGACAACGGCGAGGGAGTGACTATCGAGAAGTTTGAGCAGGCGCTCCAGTCCATCTGCGTCTCGATCAAGGAGGCGGGCAAATTCGGCCGCTTCGGCATCGGCCTGATTTCGCCTCTGGGCAAGTGCCGTAAATTTCGGTTTACCTCTTGTCCGGCGGAGAGGGGTGGCGTCTATCGCGAGTGGGAGTTTGTCAGCGATGAAATCTGCAATAAGGAGATCATTGAGGGCATCCCTTACCGCGAGCGGCGCGATCTCGTTTTCCGCCAAGAAGGCGCGTCGCAAGGCGTGCCCTGGCGGACCTCGGTGCAGATCGAGGGCTTCACGAGCGATCGGGTGGTCTCCAAGATCAGCCCCGAGTCGCTCGGGGTCAGCATTGTCGATCGCTACGGCGTGGTGATGCGCCGCAACAAAGTCGCTGTCTCCATTGACTTGGTGGAGAAGGATGGTACGAGGCACAGCAAGGAAATCAAGGCCACGCAGTGGTCGGGAACCGAGCTGCCGGAAGTCCGTATTTCCGAAAAAGATGCGGGCGAGACCATCTTCCGTCTCTATCAAGCCAGGCGTACAGCCCATGGTCGGAAGGGTAGGGTGCTGATCGGCGAGGCCAATGACGATTTTCGGATCGACTTCAAGACCTTCGCCGCCGGTGCTCAGAGCTGGCTCTCGAATGAAGCGGTTGAGATTCTCAATTCGGGAATCTTCGAGGGCGAGATACTTTCATCCAAGGCCAAGCTCCATGCCAGCCGTCGCTCTTTCGACACCGATATCGCCTTGGTCGGTTTGTGCAGTGCAGTTGACGAATGGTATAAACACCACGGTCGGGCGCTACACAAGAAGATCTCGAATGACCGGCGCGATGAGCGTCACCAGCAATTGGCACTGCGTTCGCTCAAGGTCTTGGAGGCGCTTTTCCGCAACCCGGAAAGCGAATTCTTGAGAGATCTCTTCAAGCGGGCGCGTGTCGGTTCAGTTGGCCCGGGTCATGCCGAGGTGCCCGATCGTAAAGTGATCGGACCCGAGGATGCCAAATCCCTGGCCGTCCAAGGTCAGCATAAAGACGGAAAGGGTCAGGGCAAAGCCTCTGGTTCGCCAGAAAAGGAAAACCCCGACCATCATCCCGTAACCGTGACCGGTCCTTCGGGCAAGCAGCGGACGGCGGTGCGGTCGAATTCCTTGGGTCTGCGCATCGCGCATGACCAGATCAAAGGGTTCGATCAGCTCTGGACTTTCGATCCGGCGACCGGGACGCTCTTCTTCAATACCTTGCATCCGGCTTGGGCCAGGTGCGAAGGGCGGGACGGCGATCTGATGCGCCTGCAAGAGACGGTGGCTATCCAAGCCCTGGTGCTGCAGGTGATGCCCGAGGAGATGAAGGTCTCCGCGGAACTGTATCAGCAGCAACTGGTCTGGCCGACGGTTTTCCTGATCAAAGAGGGCGACAAGCTCGCCGGCCGGCAGAAGTTCTAGAGTTCTAGTTCTTTGGCTCAAACAAATGGCCCGCGCAACCGGAGGTAGCGCGGGCCATTACTATTTCTTTATTTTTTTTATTTTATACTTTCTAAAAATTCAAAAACTTTTTCATTAACGATCAGTCCGGCAGCATAGGAACGCAAGCGGTCTTCAGCCACATCTTTATATTGATTTTTCAGATAATCAACTTCGCGCTTTAGCTCGTCTTCTGGCGCGCTAATTTTTTCCAACTTGGCAATTTCATTTAAGACCAAACCAAAAGCGACTCGCTCGCGCGCTTCTTTGCTCCAGGCCCCGCGCAATTCCTCGCGGGTTTTCTTAAGATGGGTCAAATAGTCGTCAAACTTGAGGCCCATATAGCCAATTTGCGCTTCCATTTCGGCCAACATTTTATCTTTCTCGTTTTCAATCAGCAGTTTAGGTATTTTTATTTCTGATTCCTTAATTACTTCTTGGACAATGCCGACTCGTTTTTTATCTTGAGCTTTAGCTTTTTTTTCTAATTCCAAATTGGCTTTGATTTTGGCTTTAAGCTCTTCGTCACTGTGATTATGGCCGGCGTGCTCTTTTTTCACTTCTTCAAAAATCTTATCAACTTCTTCATTGGTGATTTCTTTCACTGGTTCCAGCGTTTGGCTATTTATTTTTTTAGCAATCTCTTTATAATCGGCAATTTTTATTTCCGGAATAACCGCTGTTTTGATTTTAAAGCCCAGAGGATTATCTTGGGCGATTTTAGTAATTGTTATTTCTGGTCGGCCGATAGCCAAGATTTTTTTCTCATTTAAGATTGCAACGTAGAGATCGGCGATTGCTTGTTCGGCCATTTCCCATAAGATTTTATCTTCGCCGACTTGATCGACAATAACTTTCTCCGGCACATGGCCTGGACGGAAGCCGGCGACCTTAATGTCATTGTTCAGCCTGTCTAAAGCTTTAGCTCGGTAAACGACAAAATCTGTTACTGGCAATTCACCAGTAATTTCGATCTCGCTTTCCTCGGCGGGATTAATTTTAATCTCGGGAATGTTCATTGTCTTTATTGGTTCAGAGGGAGAGTCGAAGTTCCGTTGTCGATAGCCTGAACAACCGGAGGGTTTGTTGTCGGAGCAGTGTTGCCTTGGCTCAAAAATAAAAACCAACCGCCGAAGAAAACGATAACCACAACTAGAGCAATGATCGAGACGAGGATTAAGTTATTTTTATCTTCCATGTTTCTTTTTATATTAGAACGCTAATAAACCTACTAATAATAAGGCTACGATATTCAAAATTTTAATCATTGGGTTGATGGCCGGACCAGCAGTGTCTTTATAGGGATCACCAACGGTATCGCCGGTGATAGCGGCTTTGTGAGCGGGAGAACCTTTGCCGCCATAATTACCTTTCTCAATATATTTTTTAGCATTGTCCCAGGCACCGCCACCGGAGGTCATGGAGACAGCAACGAAGAAACCGGTGATAATTGAACCGACTAATAGCCCGCCCAAAGCGACCGGCCCGAGCAAAAAGCCGACTAAAATCGGAGCGAGAACAGGGATCAAAGCGGGGACAATCATTTGATTGAGGGCAGCCTTGGTTACAATATCAACGCAGCGAGCGTAATCCGGCTTGGCTGAACCGGCCATAATGCCCGGAATCTCACGAAATTGGCGGCGAACTTCTTCAACCACATTGCCGGCTGATTTGCCGACAGCTTCCATGCAGAGGGCGGCAAAATAATAAGGCAAAAGTCCACCGATAAAGAGACCGACGATTACCATTGGGTCGCCCAGACTAAAGGTTAATTGTTTGCCGAGGTCGACGAATTCTTGGGTGTAAGCAGAGAAGAGGACGAGAGCAGCTAGCGCTGCCGAACCGATAGCATAACCTTTGGTTACCGCTTTTGTTGTGTTGCCGACAGCATCCAGCGGATCAGTAACATTGCGGACTGATTCCGGCAATTCGGCCATTTCAGCAATACCACCGGCATTGTCAGTAATCGGTCCATAGGAGTCAATGGCAACAATAATGCCGGTCATTGAGAGCATACCCATGGCGGCAATGGCGATACCGTAAAGTCCGGCGAAATGATAGGTGACCAAGATACCGGCGACAATTGTCAAGAGCGGCCAAGCTGTCGATTTCATCGAAATAGCCAAACCTTGGATGACATTAGTGCCATGTCCGGACTCTGAAGCTCTGGCGATAGACCGGACCGGAGTATGAGCTGTCGAGGTAAAATATTCAGTGATGTAGACCAAGAGCCCGGTAATAACCAAGCCGGCGAGCGCGCAGTAGAAAAGATTAATAGTCGAGTAAAGGCCATTAGTTGACATCAGCCAATTAGTGAGGGGGTAGAAAGCAATGGCTGACAAAACACCGGCGACTGCCAAACCTTTATACAAGGCGTTCATAATGTTCTGACTCTGACCGAGACGAACAAACCAAGTACCGACAATTGAACAGAGTATGGCGACAGCGCCTAAGGCTAGAGGGTAAACAAGGGCAGATTCATTGTTTTTAAAAATTAACGAACCGAGAAGCATGGCGGCGATTGAAGTAACGGCGTAAGTTTCAAACAAGTCAGCGGCCATGCCGGCGCAGTCGCCGACATTATCGCCAACATTATCAGCGATCACGGCCGGATTGCGCGGGTCATCTTCAGGAATACCAGCTTCTATTTTACCGACGAGGTCGGCACCGACATCGGCCGCTTTGGTATAAATACCGCCACCGAGGCGGGCAAAAACTGAAATTAGACTGGCGCCGAAGCCTAAGCCGATCAAAGCTTTGACATCGCCAGTAATGACGAAGAAACCACTGACACCCAAGAGGGCTAAGCCTACCACCAAGAGGCCGGTAACCGAACCACCGCGGAAGGCGAGTTGCAGAGCATCATTTAAACCGTTCTTAGCCGCCTCGGTAGTGCGGACATTGGTGCGCACTGAAACATTCATGCCGATATAACCGGCCAGAGCGGAAAAAACTGCGCCAACCAGGAAACCGAGAGCGGTAATTAAGCCAAGGCCATACCATAAAACAAAAAACAGAGCGACAGCGATAACGGCGATAGTCTTGTATTGGCGGTTGAGGTAAGCGCTCGCTCCTTGTTGAATGGCAAGGGCGATTTCCTGCATTTTAGAGGAACCAGTCGGCCGTTTGATAATAAGGTTAATTAACACCAAACCATAGACAATTGCCGCAAGTGCGCTCGCTATGGCGAAAAGGATGTAATTATTCATAATGATTTTAAAATTTAACTAATAATAATGTTAATAATTTATAAGCTTTCCTCTGTTTCAACTCCTTCGACTTCATCTCCTGATTCTGGCGAACTGATATCAATCTTCCAGCCGGTTAATTTAGCCGCCAAACGGGCATTTTGTCCGCCTTTGCCGACTGCTAGTGAGAATTGGTCTGGTTCCACTTCGATTTGTGCTTCGCGATTCTCTTCATTTAAAGTAATACTGGCAACTTTGGCCGGCGACAAAGAGTTGGCAATAAATTCCTCTGATTTCTCCGACCATTCAATAATATCAATTTTCTCACCGCCCAGCTCATTTATCACAGCTGAAACTCGGGAGCCTTTTTGGCCAACACAGGAACCGACGGGATCAATATTCGGCGAATTGGAGGCAACGGCAATTTTGGAGCGGGAACCGGCCTCGCGGGCAATAGCTTTAATTTCTACCATACCACTTCCGATTTCCGGTGCTTCGGCGGCAAAAAGCTTCTCAATAAACTTAGGGTGTGAGCGTGACAGGCGCAAATTGATGCCGCGCGGGGTTTCTTCTACTTGATAGAGATAAACGCGGATGCGTTCGCCCGGACGGTAGAATTCTCCCGGAATCTGATCTTCGCGCAATAAGACGCCAACTGCACGGCCTAAGTCAATAAAAACATTACCGCGATCAACTTTTTGGACAATGCCGCTCAAAATCAAGCCGACTCGATCCTGGTATTCGCCGAGGGTTGATTCTTTTTCCGCTTCACGCAAACGCTGAATAATGACTTGTTTGGCTGTCTGTGCGGCAATACGGCCGTAGTCATCCTTAGTTTCCAAGGGAAAAATTAGTTCATCTTCGACCTTGGCATCTTTCTTAATACGCTTAGCATCCTCAAGCGCGATATGGTGTTCGGGATTAAACTTCGGCCGTTCATCATCTTCTTCCACTTTTTCTTCCTCTTCTAAACGGGTAGTAGTTTCATCGGCGACGATTTTGACTTGATAAAAATCGATTTTACCGCTGTCCAAATCGAATTTGGCCCTGATAATCTGTCCTTTTTTACCGTAGTCCTTTTTATAGGCAGCCACCAGAGCGTCTTCGATAGCGGTCAGGACTTTTTCCTTAGGAATGTGCCGTTCTTCTTCCATTTGTTCAAGCCCGGCTTTGAGTGCTTTGAGATCAATCATATGTTAATTTATAAGGTGATAAGCTAATAATTTTTAAGTTTTTTAAAAAAAAGATCTGTTGGAATGCAACAGACTGAACTTGAATACAGCATAAGGTTTTTCTTATTAAGAGTCAAGTTTTAATGCTTATCAACAATTGCAGCCTTTTCTTTTTTACGGTACTAATTATTTTTAGTATAATAGATAAGAATTAAAAGTCTTAAATTATTAATTAAATATAAAATAAATAAAAATGGATATTCCAACAGTCCCAACTACTTCACCCAGTTCACCGAATAAAATTATCGGCATCTTGGTAGCGATTGTCGTCATTATCATCATAATTGCCGTCGCCATCGTCTTAGCCAGAGGTTTAATGACTTCTTCGGTTGATAAATTGCCCAAGCTGACTGATGAGCAAAGGCAAGCTATCTATGATTCTTTAAAGAAACAAGTGACTGAGGTTGCCCCGTTGACCGAAGAACAAAGGCAAGAAATTTACGATTCTCTCAAACAGCAAGCTTCTCAAGTTCCCCAATTGACCGATGAGCAACGCCAAAAGATCTATGATGCCCTCCGTCAGCCGTAAAAGTCTTGCTGCTTATTCTTGATGGAAGCGGACAATTTAAAGGATTTTTTGCTTAGTTCTCGCCTGGTGAGCGAAGATGATTTTAATCTGGCTGTTCAGGAAGCCGAGGAAAGAAAACAGGAAATTGAAGAGGTTTTACTCAATAAGGGTTTCTTGCTTGAGGATGATTGGCGCTTGGCCAAGGCCCATATTCTGGGCATTCCTTTTGTTGATCTGACTGGCAAGATTTTGCCAATTGATACTCTGTCTTTAATTCCCGAGCCGATTTCCCGGCGTCATAACTTGGTTGTTTATAGCAAAAAGGGCGATAATCTGGAAGTTGCTCTGCTCGATTTAAGAGATCTTGAAGCGATTGACTTTTTAGCTGGCGACTTTAAAATTTTGCCGAGATTAACCGATAGTCAATCAATTAAAAAAGCTCTTTGCCAATATCAGAAAAACCTTAAGATACTTTTTGGCGATCTTCTGAAGAGAGAAATCAGTGCTTTGGAAAATGGTTCTGAACCACTCGATTTAATCGCCGGCCGAATCGTTGAGCTCCTACTCTCCCAGGCTTTAAGACAGAGGGCGACAGCCGTATTTTTCGAGCCAGTGGCTGGGGAAATTATTGTTCGCTATCGCGTTAACGGCCACAGTTACGAAGCCATGATTTTGCCGCTAAAACTTCTGCCGCTCTTAGCCAGCAAATTTAAGGAAGTGGGAGATTTTAAATTTGACCAAGTCGGACAAGAAATTAATTGTCGAGTTTCATTAGTGCCAACTACTCAAGGCGAGAGAATTTCTTTGCGCTTATTATCAGGACCGAAGTTCGGTCCGGCGTTTGAGGATTTTAATTTAAGTGAGGCGATGGTTGATAAAATTTATGAAGCGCTCAATCTTCATTCCGGCTTGATAATTGTTACAGATTCAATTCAAGGTGATTTGTCGCTGTTTTTATGTTCGCTCTTAGATATTTTAAACCAGCCTGATCGCAATATCTTTACGGTTGAACGTTCAATTAGCCGCCAAATCTTAGGAATTAATCAGGTACCTATTAGATCAGAGCTTGGACAAACTCCAGCCAAAGTTTTGCGCCGGGTTTTAGCGCAAGATCCCGATGTTATTGTTTTTGACGAGCAACCCGAGAGAGACGCGCTCGTGATGGCCGTTACTGCGGCTTTAGCTGGCAAACTGATCATCATTCCTTTTACCGGTTCTTCCCCAGCTGATGTTTTAGAGAAATTAATTAATTTTGGTCTAGACCAGAATCAAATTGATCGAGCGGTGAAGCTGGTTATTAGCTAAAAACAAAGCCCCGAGCGCGCTGGCGCGCTCGGGGCAGGAGCAGGGTTAAATCAAACCTTCGGCTTGAGCTTTGGCCAAGGTATGGCCATTTGCTACATAAGGGCAGGTGTTACCATTGGCGAGCTTGGCACAATGGTACAAACGCGCCTCCTCGGTTTTTGGCTCAAGATTCTGATCTAAGCAAGGACATTCCTTAAGTTTCCAGAATTGGTTTAGATAGATTCCGCTGATTCGTGGCCCGGGTTGGTGCGGGCAATTGAAGAGATAGACAGTCTTCGGCGAAAGCATAACTTGTCTCCTTCTTGGTTTGAGTCTATTTTGAGTTTAGCGAGATTGGCCGGCTCGGGCAAGTAGTTTATAATAACTTTATGACTAACAAAATTATTGCGGGTAACTGGAAAATGAATCCGGTAACCTTAAAAGATGCCAGGCAGACTTTTTCAGCCATTAAAAAAATTGCCGGCAAATTAAAACGGACCAAGGTTCTTATTTGTCCTCCCTATATTTATTTATCGGAGCTAAAAAAGCTTACTTTGGGCAATAAGGTCGAACTAGGCGCTCAAGACGTGGCTGGTGCCGATCAGGGAGCCTATACTGGTTCCACTTCAGCTTTTATGATTCGTGACCTTGGTGTAAAGACGACAATTGTTGGTCATTCGGAGAAACGGGCCGCCGGCGATACCGATGAACTGATCAATCAAAAGATTCTCATCGCTCTCGCGGCTGGCTTAAAGGTGATCTTGTGCATTGGCGAAACAGTGCGCGACAGCCATGGCGCTTACTTGAATTTTTTGGAGGAACAATTGTCTCGTGATTTGGCCGGTTTCCCAACAAAAAAAGCTGATCAGCTGATTATCGCTTACGAGCCGGTTTGGGCCATCGGCAAAAATGCTACTGGGGTGGAAACGCCGGACGGCTTTCTCCATAACGCTATCTTTATCCGCAAAATTGCCAGCCGTTTTATCGGCAAGAAAAAGGCTCTGGCCTTGCCGGTGCTTTACGGTGGGTCAGCTTCGGCACAAAACGCTGGCGATTTTCTTAATGCCGGCCAAGCCGACGGTCTCTTGGTTGGGCGCGATTCGCTTAATCCGAAAAATTTTGCTGAAATTCTTAAAATAGCCGATACCTTCCCGCCGACCAGACCTCAAGTGAGCCCGAGGTCTGGTCGGCGGGGCTAGTTATTATTTTATTTTTAATCATGAAAACAATCACCCAATTAAAGAAGAAAGACTTGCTTGATAAAAAAGTTTTGGTGCGGGTTGATTTCAATGTGCCGATGAAAGGGGGTAAGATTGTTGAGAGTTTTCGTATTGATCAATCTCTACCTACTATTGAATATTTGTTGGAAAATGGTGCGCGGGTGATTTTAATGAGTCACTTCGGCGATGATGGTTCTAAGAGTTTGGCGCCAGTGGCTAAATATCTAAACAAGTTTTTTTCTACTAAATTAGTTAGAGAAATTGGAGATAAAAATATTGAGGAATATTTATCAGCTGGGCAGATTGTTTTATTAGAAAATATTAGACGCTATGAAGGGGAAAAGAAAAACGATCCCGCTTTTGCCAAGAAATTGGCCAGTTTGGCCGATATTTATGTGAATGAGGCTTTTTCGGTCTCGCATCGCGCTCATGCTTCCGTTTCGGCAGTTGCTAAGTATCTGCCAAGTTATGCGGGGTTATTGTTTGCTAAAGAATTTAAGAATCTGAGCTTGGCGCTTGAGCCTAAAAAGTTTACCCGAACGAAGGGCGGGCCATTTGTTGTGATTCTTGGCGGCATTAAATTCCAAACCAAAATTCCTTTGATTAAAAAATTCTTAAAGATGGCTGATCAAATTTTCATCGCGGGCGCCTTAGCCAATTCTTTTTTGAAGGCTCAAGGGGTTGATGTTGGTAATTCTGTGGTTGATAGTGATGTTAGTTATATCAAGCCTTTTTTGGAAAACAAAAAAATTATCTTGCCCGTAGATACAGTTAAAAATAAAAAAAATCAGATTGTTGATCTGGGCCCAGAGTCTTTAAAACAAATTGAACAAGCAGTTAAATCAGCTAGATTTATCCTCTGGAACGGTCCAGTCGGCTGGTTTGAGATTGGGGCTAAAGAGGGGACATTAGGAGTAGCAAAAATTATTTCTCAATCTAGGGGCTTTAGTGTAGTTGGCGGTGGCGACACACTCTCGGCTATCCGTGAACTTAAACTTATCGACAAATTTGGTTTTGTCTCCACCGCTGGTGGCGCCATGCTCGACTTCCTCGCTTCTGGTACCTTGCCAGGAGTTAAAGCGCTAAAATGACCGGTGTGTAACCTAGTGTTGTTATTGAGGAGTGTTATAATTAAGTTATTAAAAACTAGTTTCTTTTTTATGGATAAATTTAAAGATAGCAAATATTTTCTCCCGATCATTATTCTGATCCTGATTCCCTTTTTGGATTTGGCCGGGATTTTATTTATTAACAGTCTGAGGTCACCACAGTTGCAACCGCAAACTTCTAATATCCAAGCGGAAGATCAAATGGCGGCTGTCAGTTCGCAGAAATCGTCTGGGATTTCTCTCGGCAGTCTTCTTGGTTGTGTTGTTTTGCCTGTTAATTTGACGGTGGCCAATACTCAAGCTAACCCAATAATTATTCCGGTAAGAAGTAGCGCTTGCAATAATCTTCTTCCAGCTAATGCCACTTCTAGTAATATTCTCTTAACTGGCGGTTGGGATATTGTCCAGGGGCAGTTTATTGGCCGCGACGGTCGAGTTTACACTCATCAGGCCGTCGCCCACAATGAGTGGATTCCTTACTCTGTTGATAACCGTTATCCTTTTGGTCACTATAAATTCTTCTTCAAAGATCCTTCAATTAGTGGTTCAGCTACTCCGTCAGGCTCGGGGTCTTTGCAGGTTGTCTTTGCTCAATTACCTAGATTTAGCACTAGTAATTATTATCAAGTGACGCAAACAATCAGGGATGAAGTTAGCGGTTCTGTTTTGGGTACGGCCAATAAAAATGTCTATTATGTTAATTACTCTCAAAACCCACTCATCCGATTTACTTATAAACCGGTGATGGCGCAGCTTTTTGCTGGCTTAAAAGCCAAGGAAAAAATTTATGATTTCAATGGCAACCTGCTTTATGAAAATGATGCGGCGATTAATTCATCCGGTAATACGATAAGTTTTACTCCAGCGACCACGATTAAACCCGGCCAGATTTATACGGTAAGGATTTGTCCGGCTCAAAGTAACGGAGTTTTGGTCGAAAAAGCGACTTGTTCTGTCAGTGTCTTTATTACGGAAGATGATCTCATTATTTAAATTACTATGTCTAAAAACATAAAAATAAATTTAGCAATTCTAATTTTCTCTTTAGCTTTGTTAGTAATTCCTTCTTATTCTTTTGCCATAGAAGGGCGTTGTATTGTTAACGATGTCGAAATCAGTGCTTCCTCCGAAGACTCTTTAGTTGTCGCTAATCCTGACCCCAAAAGATGCCGGACAGGTGCTCAACTAAATTATAGCCCAGTCGTTTCCAATTTGGTTTGTTACAAGAGCGGGGAATTTTGTTTGCAAGCAATGCCCTCGGGTGCTGATTATTGCCTCCGTCCTCCTTTCCGCATCGCCAATGGACTCAGTGTTCTCTTTGGCAATTCTCGTGTTGCGGAAGCTGAGTATCACTTAAAGGTTAATGATATTCATGACAATAATTATAGAAACAATTCTGGGGGCGCCACTTTTGATGTCATTTTCCCTAATAAAGTAAAAAGATTCATAAAAAACGTTGTTGGGGGGATCACTGGTATTTTTGGTACTTATGGCACTCCTGAGATCAAGATTGTTTCTGGGGTTATCCGTTTAACGGTAGATGGGGTTTTTGGCCGTAAATTAACTTGTGGTGCTTCTCAGGAATTTTTGGCTAATTTAGATGATGTAATTTTGAAGTCTTTGATCTTCTATTCGGATGGGACAACAGGTCAAGCTCTTAATTACATCTGGAGGCAGACAGGAAGAAAACTAGTTGTTGATATTGTCACTCCCCAATCTGAGAAGAAAATAACCGGAGTTCAAGTTAATGTATGCGTCGGTAAGGAACAGATAGATCCAGTCAGAGAATTTAGTAAAGATATCTACTACCCCCCAAAAAGTTGTGGTAGTACCTATGTTGGTGTAGAGGGATAAAATTATCTAATCATTTATCCAATTTTCAAAAGAAAAACCCCGGGCTCAGGGCTGGTGGCTGGTCAATTTAATGACGGCAGTCCATACCTATGAGTATCCGGGGAGACAGCTGGGAGGAGTCTAAGTCCCGCACGCATCGGGGGGCGTCTCGCGGGTTGTGCTTGTTTGGCTCCAAAAGAACCAGCTAGCCTGGTTATATTTCTAGCACCTGGTCAAAATTTGTCAAGTTGCCGCGAGACTTAGTCTCGTGGCAGGGATTTCTTGATGGAATTTTGAATATTCTCAAAATCAGACTTAGTTTCGCCACCTTGGCCGTGCCAGTGAGTAAAGCCGTCGTTCTCGAAACGGGGGATGATGTGGACGTGGGCGTGGAAGATGAGTTGGCCGGCGGCTTTCTCATTATTGATGATCACATTGACGCCGTCAGCTTTGGTCCCATTTTTAACTGCTGGGGATATTTTTTTGATGATTGGGCCAATTTGCGAAGCGGTTGTCTCGGGAGTGTCGAAAATATTAACAAAATGAACCTTAGGGATGATTAGGGTATGTCCGAGATTAACCGGATTAATGTCCAAAATGACGAGAAAGTCATTGTCCTCATAAACTTTATAAGCAGGGATCTCTCCCTTGATAATTTTGCAAAATAGACAGTCTTTTTCCATAGGTTTCGTCTCTAATTTTATAGTATATAATAGGAAGATGCAAAAAAAATGGTTGTTAAGAAAGGCTATCAGTAAGAAAGTCGAGGAGGAATTGGCAGATTATCCGGAATTGGTGCGCAAATTGCTCTTTTATCGCGGAATTAAGAAATCTAAAGAAGCGGAAATTTTCTTACAGCCAGACTACGAGCGCGACTTACTTGATCCTTATCTGATGAAGGATATGGATAAAGCAGTTGAGCGTTTCTTGCAGGCGATCTGGCAAAAGGAAAAAATAGTAATTTTTGGCGATTATGACGCTGATGGCGTACCCGGGGCGGCGATTTTAACCATTTTTTTACGCAAAATCGGCTATAACAATTTCGAAGTTTATATTCCCGACCGGCATAATGAAGCTTACGGTTTAAGTGAAGAAACAGTCAATGATTTTTCTGCTCGCGGGATTAAACTCATTATTACGGTTGACTGCGGCATTACTGATGTCTCTGAAGTGTCTTTGGCTAAAGAAAAAAGTATTGATGTTATTATTACTGATCACCATTTAGTGGGTGAAAAAATTCCGGAAGCTTATGCGATTGTGGATGCCAAACAAGCTAACGATAATTATCCGGAGAAAATGTTAGCCGGTTCCGGTGTCGCTTTCAAATTAATTTGCGCCGTTCTCGCCCGTGAGCGCTTTAATATTGCTCTTGGTTGGGAGAAGTGGCTGCTTGATTTAGTGGCCATTGCCACTATTACCGACATGGTGCCGCTTGTTGGCGAGAATCGCCTGTTAACTTATTACGGTTTGAGGGTTTTACGCCAGACTAAGCGCTTGGGTCTGATTACTTTGCTTGATCTGATTAAAACTAAACCAGCCAATATTACCGAAGATGATATTAGCTTTATGCTAGGGCCAAGAATCAATTCGGCCAGCCGAATGTCGCATGCCTCACAGGCCTATTATCTTTTAACTACTAGTGATGATGCCGAAGCGGTGACCATTGCCAAACATCTGGAGGAGAAGAATCAAGAGCGAAAGAATTTGGTTGAGCAAGTGGTTAAAGAAGTGATTGGACAAATCGATGAGGATAATTTACCGCCAATTATTGTCGCTGGTTCTGTTAATTGGGGTTTAGGCATGCTTGGGCTGGCTAGCTCGCGCTTGGTGGAGAAATACGGTCGCTCGGTTTGGCTCTGGGGCAAAAATGCTCGGGGCGAAATTAAAGGCTCCTCCCGTTCTAATGGAGAAATTAACGCGGTTGAGGTGATGGCTAAGGCAGGCGGGAATAATTTCTTTCTCGATTATGGCGGACATGTGATGGCGGCCGGCTTCTCTCTCTCGGTGGGCAAGGAAAAAGAATTGAAAGAGAGATTGCTTAAAGCTTACGCTGAAGTAGAGAAAAAAGAAGTTGTAACTGAATTATTGGCAGATGAGGTGCTGGCTGCGGATCAATTGACATGGGAGACTTATAAATTAATCGAACCATTTGCGCCGTTTGGCGTTGATAATCCCAAGCCGGTCTTTTGGCTCAAAAATTTAGAAATTAGCGAAGCCAAATATTTCGGCAATGGCGGTTTGCATTTGGAATTAGTTTTTAAAAAATCCGATGGCAGTAAAATTTCGGCAATAGGATTTTTTGCCCTTGCCACGCCGAAGGTTACGAAGGTGGGTAGCCCTGTACCCGATGATCCCTCGCATATTTTTGGTGATATTAAATTAGCCAAAGGGGAGAGGATTGACCTTCTTGCCACGCTCGAAAAATCAATGTTCAAAAATTACCCCGAGTTGCGTCTGCGAATTGTCGATTTAAAAAAAGCAGGTTAAGATATATTTAATAAAATAAATGGAAAAAGTAATAATGTATACCGATGGCGGAGCGCGTGGCAATCCTGGGCCGGCGGGAGCAGGTGTGTTTATTTATAACGACAAGGGCGAAATCATCCGCAAAGCCCATCTTTTTTTGGGCAAGATGACCAATAACGAAGCCGAATACCAAGCCGTTTTGCTCGGACTTGATACGCTCAAAAAAACTTTTGGCAAGGATAAAACCCGCAATTTAGAAATTGAAGTGAGAATGGACAGTGAGTTGGTTTGCAAGCAATTGCGCGGCGAATATCAGGTTAAAGAGGAGGGTTTAGTCCCTCTTTTTATGAAGGTTTGGAACGCTCGGGTGGCTGACTTTCCCAAGATTATTTTTAATTGTATTCCGCGAGAAAAAAATATAGAAGCTGATAAGCTGGCTAATTTGGCGATGGATGAAGGCGGAGCCAAAGAAGCCCAAGGGTCGATGTTTTAATTTTTATTTTTTATCAAAATGGCGATAGAAGGAAACCCACAAAAAAATATTGAAGATATACCTGAGGTTGAAGTTTTTGAAGATTTGCCGATGCCAGAAATTATTGGAGAGGCAGGAGAGCAAAAAGAATTGTCAGCTGAAGATAAATATTGGGAGAAGATTTTAAAAAAACCAGCAACTTCCAGAACTCGACGTTATGCCAAAGGTTCCCGTCAGGGAGAAAGAGAGTGGCATAAGGATTTGAAAGAAGGAGAGGCTGCTTAGATTTCGTGTTTTATTTTAGGATTTTTTGTTTAATTGTTATTAGCGGTTTCACTGTCGGAATTATTTTTTCCAGTTTTGTTGATTCGGCTTTCGATCTGATTGTTTTGTTTTTAATTTTAATTCTGGCCTTCATTGGCCTATTTTTTATTTGGGAAAGAAAAAATATTTTTCTTATTTTTATTCTGATTTTTCTTGGTGTTGTTTTGGGCTTATTAAGATGGCAATTGGCTGACACGACTGATTTAAAAAAAGTTGATTGCCGAAATTCTTGCCAGGCTTTAATTGTGGCCGATCCTGACAAAAGAGATAGCTCCACTCGGTTAATCATAAAATTAGACCCCTCGATTTCGCTCGGAGCGAGAAAAATTTTAGCCATTACTGATAACTTCTCTGATTATGCTTACGGCGACAAAATCGAAATAAGCGGTAGATTAGAAAAACCGCAAAATTTTTTAACAAATCAAGGTAAGATTTTTGATTATCAAAATTATTTGGCAGCAAGAGGAATTAATCAGATAGTTTATTATCCTAAAATTAAAATCGTTGCTCATAATCAAGGTTATAAAATTATTTCAGTTTTGTATTTAATAAAGAATGAATTTCTTAATAATTTGCGCCAGGTTATCCCCGAGCCAGCGGCGACTTTGGCCGGCGGTTTGATCTTGGGCGACAAAGGCGGACTGGGTCAAAAGACGGAAAATTATTTTCGCCAGGCGGGACTCTCGCACATCATTGTTCTTTCCGGTTACAACATCACAATTTTAGCCGAAGTCATACTTTTTATCTTTTCTTTGGTTGTTGGCGCCTGGTCATGGTTGTTAGGAATTGTGGCGATTATTTTGTTTGTCATTATGGCTGGCGGCGAAGCGGCAGCCGTGCGGGCGGCGGTGATGGGGGTGATCGCGCTTATCGCTCGGCGTTACGGCCGAACTTATGATGCCGGAGTGGCTCTGGTTGTGGCTGGTTTCTTAATGATCGTTTGGAATCCGCGCTTGCTTGTTTTTGATCTCGGCTTCCAATTGTCGTTTCTAGCGACATTGGGTTTGATTTATCTGTCGCCACTTGTTTCGGCCAGACTAAAATTTCTACCAGACAAAAATTCTGGCCGAGAATTAATTGCCACGACCATTGGCGCACAAATTGCTGTTTATCCCTGGCTCTTATATCGCGCCGGCAATGCTTCGCTCATTGGTTTCATTTCCAATGTTTTTGTTTTGCCGGTTATACCGTTCGCAATGCTCCTCTCGTTTCTCACTGGTTTCTGCGGTTTCATTTCTCATCATTTATCTTTGTTTATTAGCTATCCGACCTATTTTATTCTTGAGTATATTCTTAAAATCGCCGAACTGTTTGCTAAGTTATGGTCTGCTATAATCAGTTTATGCGCTATCGTTGGATTTTAACCTTATTTTTATTTGCTCTTACTGCGACCGTTTGGCTGGCGGTCTGGTGGGAAGCACCCAGCAAATATCTCACCGTCTCTTTTCTTAACGTCGGTCAAGGCGATGCCATTTTGATTACTGCTCCGAATCGCAATCAGGTGCTGATTGATGGCGGGCCGAACCAATCGGTAGTTAGAGAATTGGGCCAAGCGATGCCTTTCTATGATCACTCAATTGATTTAGTGATGGCGAGCCATCCTGACCAAGATCATATTGGTGGTTTGCCGGAAGTTTTCGAGCGCTTTGAAGTGTCCGGCTTTATTGAGCCGGCTTTCAAGGCTGAGACGATAATTTATAAAAATTTGCAGCAAAAAGTAACTGATGAAAAAGCGACTCATCTGATCGCTCAAAAAGGAACTAAGATTATCTTGGGACCGGGTGTTATTCTGGAAGTGCTTTTGGCGCGGCCGTGGATGCTCGGCCCGCGCGGTGGCAAGCCGGATACCAATGCCAGTTCAATTGTCGTTCGGCTCTCTTATGCTAGTACCACTTTTCTTTTCACCGGTGACTTGCCGATGAAGTATGAGAATCAATTGGCTTACGCCGAACCATTTAAGGTTAAGGCGGATGTCTTGAAAGTAAGTCATCACGGAGCTAAAACTTCCAGCTCTTATTATTTTCTTAAGATGGTTAAACCAGAATACGCCGTGATTTCGGTCGGGGAGAACAATCGTTATGGTCATCCCAATCCCGAAACTCTCAACTGGCTCGCCTCGGTTGGGGCCCAAACTCTCCAGACAAAAGATCTTGGCACTGTCACTTTAAAATCCGACGGGATTACCGTCGGATTTTAGTGGAGTTTGTTGAAATCATTTGGTCTTAACTAAGAGGTTTTTGCCGGCTTTGAGGCACTTGGTGCAGATTAGAATACGCTGGCCATCAGCGGTTTTTGACCACTGCAAATTAGGCTGCTTGCGCTGCTTGGGAATGGGATTATATTTAGTGGCGCGGACGCGGTTGGAATAACCGCCGACCAGTCTGGAGCCTTTTTGGCAAATGGTGCAAGCTTTCATAATTGTGTTGTTATGGTATCATAAAACGATCAAAAGGCAAATATGAGCATAGAATCTATAAGTTTTATCTTTACCATTGCCGTTCTCGTAGTCTCGGTCATGGTCCACGAAATTGCTCATGGCTACGTGGCTTATGTCTTGGGCGATCCGACTGCTAAGCTGGCCGGCCGGCTGACTCTTAATCCGCTTAAGCACATTGATCCGATGGGTTCTATCATTGTGCCATTATTCCTTTCACTTATTCCGGGCGGAATTATTTTTGGCTGGGCCAAACCGGTGCCTTATAATCCTTACAATCTTCAAGTTAAATATGGCCCGGCTTATGTGGCGGCAGCCGGCCCTGTCTCTAATCTGTTTTTAGCTGTTATTTTTGGGCTGTTAATTAGGTCTGGCTTGGCGACTGCTTACTTAGGGCCAGAAATTTTACCTCTGCTTTCTACTATTGTTGTGGTTAATATCATGCTGGCTTTGTTCAACTTAATTCCCGTGCCGCCGCTTGACGGCGCCACCATTCTTTTTTCCTTTTTCTCGGCTCGATCCAAAGTGGTGGACTTCTTTTATCGCTACCAGATTGTCATCATTTTGCTCATTATTTTTGCCGCCGGCTTTATTCTCGAGAGGATTCTAGTGGCAATTTATCATTTACTGACTGGGTTGTAAGGCTTAAATACTTGCACTTTGTCTTCTCTTATATTAAAGTAAGCTTGCCTGATTCAGGCCATTTTTATTGTTATGCCGACAATCAATCAATTGGTGCGCAAGCCCAGAAAGGATGTCAAAAAGAAAGCGCGAACAGTCGCTCTGGCTCGCGGTTTTAATTTATTAAAGAATCGTCCGGTTTTTTATCCCTCACCTTTTAAGCGAGGGGTTTGTTTACAGGTTAAGACAACTACGCCCAAAAAGCCTAATTCCGCTTTGCGTAAAATTGCCCGCGTGCGCTTGACCAATGGCATGGAAGTGACGGCTTATATTCCAGGCGAAGGCCATAATTTGCAGGAACACTCAGTCGTGGTAATTCGCGGCGGTCGCGTTAAAGACTTACCTGGCGTACGTTATCATATTGTCCGCGGTGTTTTGGATACAACTGGCGTGGAGAAGAGACGCCAAGGCCGCAGCTTGTACGGCAATAAGAAACCTAAAGCCAAATAACTAAATTATGCGCAGACCGACTAAAAAAACTAATCGCCTGGAACCGGATCACAAGTATCAGTCTCTAAAAGTAGAGAAGCTGATAAACTATATTATGGAGCGAGGCAAAAAAAATGTCGCTCGAACAGTTGTTTACGATTCTTTCGATCTGATAAAAGAAAAAACCAAAGAGGATCCGCTCGAAGTTTTCGAAATGGCGATTCGCAACGTTACGCCCCAAGTGGAGGTTCGTTCTCGCCGCGTTGGCGGGGCCAACTATCAGGTTCCCCACGAGGTCAGACCGGAGCGCAAGTTGGCTTTGGCTTATCGCTGGGTGATTGAAGCGGCCAAAAGCAAGAAGGGCCGGCCAATGGCGGAAAAATTAGCTGAAGAATTGATTGCTGCTTATAAAAATGAAGGTGAGGCGATTAGAAAGCGGGAGAATGTTCATAAAATGGCTGAAGCTAATCGTGCTTTTGCTCACTTTGCTTTCACCAAAAGCAAGTAGAAATTTATGGCGAGAGATTATCCTTTAGAAAAAGTAAGGAATATTGGCATCATTGCTCATATTGATGCCGGCAAAACAACCGTTTCTGAACGGGTCCTTTATTATACCGGTGTATCGCACAAGATTGGTGAGGTCCATGAGGGTGAAGCAGTCATGGATTGGATGGAACAGGAGCGTGAGCGTGGCATTACTATTACTTCGGCCGCAACCACCGCTTTTTGGACACCGACTTACGTGCCCGCCGAAGCCTTGGCGAAGGGGGGTGATGCTGGTGGTTACAAACATCGTTTAAATATTATTGATACCCCGGGGCACATTGACTTTACCGTCGAGGTTAAGCGTTCTTTGCGTGTGCTCGACGGCGCGGTAGTTATTTTTGACGGGGTGGCCGGCGTTGAACCGCAATCAGAAACCAATTGGCGTTATGCTGATGAAGGTAAAGTTCCGCGTATGTGTTTTGTTAATAAACTTGATCGCATGGGCGCGTCATTCGACCGGTCCTACCAAACTATTTTGGATCGTTTGTCTAAAAAAGCAGTGCGTATCCAATTGCCAATTGGCGTTGATTCTGAACATGAGGGAGTAATTGACCTTTTGCGAATGAAGGGATTTCTTTTTGAGGGCGACAAAGGTAAAGAAATAAAGGAAATTGAGATTCCCGAAAAGCATTTGGCTGATGCCAAGGCCGCTCGCGCCGAACTCGTTGAGAAAATCGTTGAACATGATGACAAATTGATGACCGATTATCTTGAAGGCCGGGAGATTGCTCTCGATGATTTGAAACGTGTTTTGCGTCAAGCAACCATTGCTAATGATATTTTTCCTGTAATGTGCGGTTCGGCTCTTAAAAATAAAGGTGTGCAATTAATGCTAGACGCAGTGGTTGATTACTTGCCATCACCTCTTGATATGCCCGAAATTCGCGGCACTAATCCCATAACCGGCGAAGAGGAAACTCGCAAAACTTCAGATGACGAAGCTTTCTCGGCTCTGGCTTTCAAACTGCAAGCTGACCCATTTGTCGGACAGTTAACTTTCTTTCGCGTTTATTCTGGGGTGCTCAAGTCCGGGTCCTATGTTTATAACTCAATAACTGAAGAGAAAGAACGTGTCGGCCGTATAGTTCGTTTACATGCTAACCACCGTGAGGAAGTTGACGAAGTTTACGCGGGAGAAATTGCTGCCATCGTCGGACTTAAAAGTACTCGAACCGGCAATACTCTTTGTGACGAAAATCGCCCAATCATTCTCGAGGGTATTAAAGTACCGGAGCCGGTAATTGAGATGCGCATTGAGCCGAAAACGAAGGCCGATCAGGAGAAAATGGGTCTGGCGATGAAGAAATTGTCCGATGAAGACCCGACCTTTAAGATCAAAACTGATCCGGAAACCATGGAGACGATTATCGCCGGCATGGGCGAGTTGCACTTGGAGGTATTGGTGGAGCGCATGAAGCGAGAATTTAACGTGGAGGCCAATACTGGTAAACCGCAAGTGGCTTACAAAGAAACAATTACTGGCGAGGCTGAGGCTGAAGGCAAGTATATTAAACAATCCGGTGGCCGCGGCCAATATGGCCATGTGCGTATCCGTATCAAGCCGTTGCCGAAGGAGGTGGAGACTGATAAGAAAATTGCCAAAAATATTAAGCGCGAAGCTAATTTTGAATTTATCAATAATATTAAAGGTGGCGCGATTCCCGGTGAATATATCCCGGCAGTGGAAAAGGGTATCCGCGAAGGGTTATCGCGCGGTATTCTTGCTGGATTTGAGATGGTAGACGTGTCGGTTGAGCTCTATGATGGTTCTTACCATGAAGTTGACTCATCGGAAATGGCCTTCAAAATGGCCGGTTCAATGGCCTTGCAAGATGCCGCTAGGCGGGCCAAGCCGGTATTGCTCGAACCGATTATGAAGGTGGAGGTTACTGTACCGGAAAAGTTTATGGGTGATATTACTGGGCACTTGTCGTCTAAACGCGGTCAAATTGAATCGATGGCCGATCGTGGTGAAATTAAGGTTATTACCGCCAAGGTTCCTCTGTCTGAAATGTTTGGTTACATGACTACTTTGCGTTCAATGACTGAGGGCCGCGGCAACTTTACGATGGAATTTTTGGAATACGCTATTATCCCGCAAAGTGTGGCTCAGCTGATAATCGAATCCCGCAAATAGCTAATTTGCAATCTCAGTAAAATTGTGATATAATTAAAAAAGAGGCTGAAGCCCGGCTGTTTCGGGCTTCAAACTGGTTGTTTGGCAAGGAAGAGGAGAAGAAGATGAGAGAGAAAACTTATTGCGTCGTTGGTGCGGCTGGTTCAATTGGTCGCAATGTCTGCGAGCAACTGCTCGTCCGTGGCGCTCGGGTGGTCGGGTTAGCTCATACTGGCATGCAGTGTGCCAAGTTGGAAGGCGAGATCAAGCGGGATCGCTTTACCAGTTACCCGCTTGATGTTCTATCTTGCTCTGAGATAGCGTCGATTTTGGGCCGTCTGAGCATGGATGGAACCAAGTTCGACGGTCTGATTTACGCGGTCGGGCCTTATCTCCAAAGCAATTTCATGAAGGAGATTGAAAAGCCGATCATGGGAGACGACCGATACGATCACCGCTTCCGCGTCGAACAGAAGCTGCTGTGCCTGGGCTTATATAACATTGTGGAGCTGTTCTTCACACTGTTGAAGTTCAGGAGCCGGATCGTTATCGCCGGCTCATCGATGACGCACTTGACTGCCGATAAGGCGCCGACCTGGCTCAATTTTTGGCCCCATGTGATGGCCAGCGCTTGCCAAGAGAAGATGGTCGAAGCCATTCGCCACAGCGAGCAGATCAAAGTGCGCGAAATGCGCGTTGATCTGCTTCAGTTCGGGCCGATTGATACGCCGTTCTATGCCAAGATTTTGCCGGAGATGATGCCGAAATTGCTGGATATGGGAACGGTGATTGACGCGATTCTCGGGCAACTGAAAGACAAGGGTCCCTCGGTCACCGAGATCATACGCATCAATTGATTTTCTCTGGTTGCCGTGCCCGCCGACTCTCTTTAGAGAGCTGGCGGGCTTTTTATTTGACTTGTAGTTTAATTCTGGTAATATAAGTTTTGCGTTCAAGCCTGTCTGCCGATAGGTAGACGCAGTATTTTAATTTGTAATTATTATTAATCGCTAATTTTTAATTAATTTATGGCAGATAAATTTGATCGTTCCAAACCGCACGTTAATGTTGGCACTATCGGCCACGTTGACCACGGTAAGACAACTCTGACCGCTGCGATCTTGCATACTTTGGATCTGGCTAAAGACCAAGGCTATAGCGCTCGTGTGGAGGGAGTTGAAGGTATTGATAATGCTCCCGAAGAAAAGGCCCGCGGAATCACAATCGCTTTGCATCACTCGGAATATGGGACTCCGAAGCGCCACTATGCGCACATTGATGCCCCGGGACATGCTGATTACATCAAAAACATGATTACCGGTGCCGCCCAAATGGACGGAGCAGTATTGGTGGTAGCCGCGACTGATGGTATTATGCCGCAAACTCGCGAGCACGTACTTTTGGCTCGTCAAGTTGGCGTGCCTAAAATCATTGTCTTCATCAACAAAGTTGATATGGTTGACGACCCGGAGCTTGTTGACTTGGTTGAAGAAGAAGTTCGTGAATTGCTGACCAAACAGGAATTTGACGGCGCTAATGCCCCGATCATTCGCGGTTCAGCTTTAAAGGCGCTGGAAGATAAAAGTATTGACGGAGAATGGACCAAGAAAATTCTAGAATTGGTTAAAGCTCTGGATGAGTATATTCCTGATCCGGTACGCGAGACTGATAAGCCTTTCTTGATGCCGATTGAGGACATTTTCTCAATTGAGGGCCGCGGTACAGTAGTTACCGGCCGCATCGAACGCGGTATGGTTAAGGTTGGCGAAGAAATCGAAATCGTCGGTTTGAAGCCAACGATGAAAACCACGGTTACCGGTATTGAAATGTTCAACAAACAGCTTGATGAAGGTATCGCTGGCGATAATGCCGGCATTCTCTTGCGCGGTCTGAAGAAAGAAGATGTTACCCGCGGTCAGGTTTTAGCTAAGACTGGTTCAATTACACCTCATACCGAATTTACCGCTGAGGTTTATATCTTAACTAAGGAAGAAGGCGGTCGCCACACCCCGTTCTTTGCCGGTTATAAGCCGCAGTTCTATATTCGCACCACTGATGTTACTGGCGAAGTGATTTTGCCGGAGGATGTTAAAATGGTCATGCCTGGCGACACGATCAATATTAATGTTAAATTGATTGCTCCTGTTGCTTTGGAAGAAAAAGGACGCTTTGCCATCCGCGAAGGTGGCAAAACGGTCGGCGCCGGAGTTGTCTCCAAGATTACCGCTTAAATAAAAATCAGAGGCTGGGAAATTAAGTACTTTACAAATTTATGGAAACTAAAGTTAAGGCTAAAAAGACGGTCAAAGCCAAGACCAAGAAAGAAGAAAGCAGTGAATTGTCCAAATTGCGCATTCGCGTCTCGGCTTATGAGCATAAAGTGCTCGATGCCAGCGTGAAGCAAATTGTCGATACAGCGGCTCGCTATGACGGTAAAATTGAGGGTCCCATTCCTTTGCCGACCGAGATCAAGAAATACACCGTTAATCGCAGCTCTTTTATTGACAAGAACTCGCGCGAACAATTCGAAATGCGCGTCCATAAGCGCTTAATTGACATTTTAAGTCCCTCGCCTAAATTAATTGAAAGTCTCACTAATCTCAGTTTGCCTTCCGGCGTCAACATTGACGTCAAAATGATGTAAGAAAAAGCCCCGGCTGCAGGAGCAGCCGGGGCTTTTAGGTTGACATTTAAGGTTGATTTGGTAGTATAAATCGAAGCTCGATCGGGCTTTTGTTTTTGCTTTTTATGAAATTTATTCTCGGGAGAAAAGAAAGGATGATGCAAATTTTTGACGTGGCGGGGAAAGTTATCCCCGGGACGCTTGTTTCCGCTGGACCGATTACGGTGCTGGCAACTAAAAAGACGGGAGAGAAGGGCAATAAATATGATTCGATTATTGTCGGTTACGGCGAAAGAAGGGTTAAAAATATCAATAAACCTCAACGGGAAATGATTAAAAAGGCCTTAACCGGACAAGAACAGGGTTTTGCCGTTTTGAAGGAATTTAACAATAAAAAAGGAACTTTACCCGAAGCTGCTGTTGGTCAAACTATTGATGTTTCAGCTTTTGCCGAGGGAGACAAAGTCGTGGTCAGTGCTATTACCAAGGGCAAGGGTTTTCAAGGAGTGGTGAAGCGCCATGGCTTCCACGGCGGGCGCCGCTCTCACGGCCAGAAGCATTCTGAACGCGAGCCGGGTTCAATTGGCGCCGGCGGCAAGCAGCGGGTGATGCCGGGTATGCGCATGGCCGGCCGCATGGGCGGAGATCTCATGACTTTCAAGAATTTATTGATTGCCGGAGTTGATAAGGAAAATAATCAGTTGTTTATCAAGGGAGCCATTCCTGGCCGTAAAGGCACTTTAGTGGAAATTATTGCCAAATAACATGAAAGTTAAAGTTTATAATTGGGAAGGTAAGGAAATTGATACAACCGAAGTGCCGGAGAAGCTTTTTGGCTTAAAATGGAATGATGATTTGGTTCATCAAGTGGCAACCGCCTTGCGAGCGAATTTGCGCCGGACTATTGCCGACACCAAAGATCGCAGCGAAGTGCGCGGCGGCGGCAAGAAGCCTTGGCGCCAAAAGGGCACCGGCCGGGCGCGCCACGGCTCTTCGCGTTCGCCGATCTGGGTTGGCGGCGGTATTACCCATGGTCCTTTATCAGAGAAAAATTACAGTCAAAAAATAAATAAGAAGATGAAAGCTAAAGCTTTCTTTACCGTTTTGTCGCGCAAACTCTCTGATGGGGAAGTGGTTTTTGTTTCTGATTTCCTTTGACTGTTCCTAAAACCAAGCAGGCCAAAACTTGTCTTGATAATTTAGCTAAGGCCGGTTTTGAGAAAATTAATTATAAAAGCGGCAAACGCTCCCTGATTGCCTGGCCGAAACATGAAGAAACCATGATTAAAAGCTTTCGCAACTTACCGAGCGCCAGCGTGACCGATTTGCGCAATGTCAATTTGCTCGATATTTTAACTTACAAATACTTGGTGATTGCCAAGCCGGCCGAAAGTTTGGAAGTTTTAACCGGTCGCTTGTCTACGCAGGCAGGCTCAAAATAAAGATATGTCACAGCTTGGTAAAAAATTAAATACTGGTTTGATTCTGAGATCTCCGCGCATCACCGAGAAGTCAACTGTTTTAGCCGAAAACAAAAGCGGCCCAGTTTATATTTTTGAAGTGGCGAGTACGGCTACCAAACCAATTATCGCTAAAACTTTTGTTCTTAAATATAAGATTAAGCCGCAAAAAGTAAATATTGTTAATTTGCCGGCCAAGAAGATTTTTAAGCGCGGCATCCGCGGTTCCAAATCAGGAGTGAAGAAAGCACTGGTTTATCTCAAGGTCGGAGAGAAAATAGAAATTGTTTAATCTATGAAAACTTACGCTCCCACAACTCCTTCACGGAGAAATATGACGACGATTGAGTACCGCAAGTATCTGACGGTGGCTGAACCGCTTAAAGCCTTGACCAAGGGCGGCAAACGCCATGTCGGCCGCAATAACCAAGGGCGGATTACCGTGCGCCACAAGGGGGCCGGCCATAAGCGCCTTTACCGCGAAGTTGATTTTAAATACGAGAAAATTGATATTCCGGCTAAAATTGAGACCATGGAATATGACCCCAACCGCTCCGGTTTCATTGCCTTGGTTGTTTACCGCGACGGCGAACGGCGCTACCACTTATTACCTAAGGAGGTAAAAGTTGGCCAAATAATCGTTGCTTCAGAAAATGCTAATCTCAAAGCCGGCAATCGCTTGCCACTCTCTAAAATTCCGGTGGGTAGTTTTATTTTTAATGTTGAAATCAAACCGGGCAGTGGCGCTAAAATGATCCGTTCAGCCGGATCTTACGGCGAAGTTGTCTCTCATGATGCTGGTTATACGGCTGTTAAAATGCCTTCAACGGAAATTCGCAAAATCAGTGATAAATGCTGGGCATCAATCGGCGCGGTCTCGAATGACGAGCATAAATTGGTTAAATTGGGCAAGGCGGGACGCTCGCGCTGGCTGGGTATACGCCCGACCGTGCGCGGTACGGCGATGAACCCGGTGGATCATCCTTATGGTGGAGGTGAAGGACGCCAAGGACGCGGTACGCGCCGACCCAAAACGCTCTGGGGCAAGGTCACTGGCGGACGCAAGACTCGCCATCCGAAGAAATACTCGAATCATCTCATTGTTACTCGCCGTCAAACCGGCAAAAAAAGATAATCAACTCATCAAAACCCCGGCTGTGTACAGCCGGGGTTTTGATTTCGGAAGGGAAGATTTATAATATAGAGGATGAAAAAAATTTTATTTCTATTTTCTTTGTTGTTTTTGATTTTATTAATAACTCCGTTTTTGATTCGGGCTGATATTAATGACGCTTTTGGTAATGTTAGAGTTACGGTGCCAATCAAAGATCAAGAAGTTAGCCAAGACAGCGCTTTGGATATAACTTGGAATACGACTAATTGGCTTATTAGCCGCTTAGTGGCAAGGAAAACCCAGATCTTTTTCCGTGTCACTTTATTTGAAGATCTCGACTGTTCGCAAATAAATCCCTGTCAGCCGCAAAAGTATGAATTGGAAAGCGGTAAATTTTATCCCAAATCAAGCGATGCAACTTACTCTTATCACTTAGCTGCTTTGCCGGCCGAGATTAACCCCCCGGGCCGCTACCGGGTGGCTGTTTGCTACCATGCTTATGCCGGCCAGCGCTTAACCAAAATTTTGGCGCGGACTCGCTGCGGGGCCAGTGCTGCTTTCATGTTAACACCGGCTACTCAACCGCTTGAACCGCTAATTCAAACTGATCAAGACCAATACACAGACGATTATTATGACCAATCTGCCGATCAGTTTTATACTGGCGAAGAAACTTACAGTCAAGACGGCGAGTGCGGGGCAGCTTCTGAAGTTGCTTCATTCAATCAACCACCAGAGGATGACTTGTGCTCAATCGGCGAGTCGGCCAGTCTTCTTAAAAATAACGATAAATGGAGTTGGGTTTGTCGGGGCGTTGACGGAGGCGCCGATGCCCAATGCGAAACTGATGTTTTGAGTCCGTCTTGCACCGACTCCGATAATGGCAAAAATTACGGCCAAGTTGGGCAGGTTACCGGTATTGATGGCCAAGGGCAGGAGATGAGTGAAGATGATCAATGCGATCAAACTGATGATCTAGGGAAACAATTAACTGAAAATTATTGCACGGTTGATAAAACCATGCAGTCGGAGACCTATAGTTGCGTTAATGGTTGCTATCAAGGGGCTTGCTTGCCTAATCCCACTCAGGACTATGCTGCCAAGTTTGTCTCCCAAGAATCTTTCCCTAATTTGATGACTTCCGGTCAGACCTCTCAATATACCGCACGGATGAAAAATACCGGTAAAAAGCCTTGGCTCGGTGGTAGTTTTTTCAAATTAGGCAGTTTAGATACCAGCAACAATTGGGGCAGTTTGGAGCTGATTACCAATCCCAATAATGGTGTTCAAAAACGGGTTGATCGAATTCAATTGTCTCAAAAAGTTAATCCGGGTGAAGATATTGTCTTTTCAGCCAATTTGACTGCTACTAGCGCTCCCGGAGTTTATTCTCTTCAATGGCAGATGGTTAGGGAATGGAATGGCGGCTGGTTTGGCGATAAAACCCAAGCTTTAACCGTGACCGTGGGCCAGCAATCATTCAAAAACAATTTCTTAGCCAGCCTCATGATGGCAATAAAGAATCTCTTAGACTTCTAATTTGACAAAGAGGCTTATTTTGCTATGATAACTCGAGCTCATCAGGGCGGACCGCAAGGCTGCTTCAGTGGGCGTTTAGTTTAATTATGGCTCGATCATTATCTAAAGGTCCCTATGTGGACGCCAAATTATTAAAGAAAATAGCCGATAAAAAACCGGAGTCTGTCGGCGTGGTTAAAACCTGGGCCAGACGCAGCCAGATCAGTCCGGAGATGGTTGGTTTTACCTTCGGTGTGCATAACGGCCGCAGCCATGTTGAAGTTTTTGTGACTGAAGAAATGGTGGGTCATCGCTTGGGCGAATTTTCACCAACCCGCAAATTCTTGCGCCATGGCGGCAAAATGCAAAAGGAAATCGAAGCCAAGAAGAAAGAGAGCGAAATCGCTGCCGCTCAAGCCGCTAAAGCCACTGTGACCGAGAAGAAATAGTTCAACTAGGCCTGCTAAATAAATTATGAAAGCGTTTTTAAAAAATTATCACCAATCACCGCGCCGGACTCGCTTAGTTGCCGATCTGGTCAAAGGTCAATCAGTAGCCAAAGCTTTAGCCACGCTTGACCTAACGATTAAAAAATCAGCGGCTCCTTTAAAGAAACTTATCCAATCGGCGGTGGCTAATGCTAAAAATAATTCCAAAGCAGTTGAAGAGGATTTATATATTAAGAATATTACCGTCGACAAAGGCAACGTTATGAAGCGTTTTCGCCCGGTTTCCCACGGTCGAGCTTTTCCTATTCGTCACCGCCTGAGCCATGTCGAGGTCGTTTTAGCGGCTAAGAGCAAAGAGAACAAATAATATGACACACCGAGTTCACCCCTATTCTCATAGACTTACTATCATTCGCGACTGGCGTTCGCGCTGGTTCGGCAAGGGTCCTAAGTATATAGAGTTTTTGAAAGCCGACGTGTTATTGCGCGAATTTTTAACCAAACGCTTGCGTGGCTTTTATGTTAGTGACGTGGAAATTGAGCGGGGTGAAAATTCCTATAAACTGATTATCAAAACTTCCCGCCCGGGTATGCTGATCGGCCGCGGCGGAGACGGCATCACTAAACTTAAAGGCGAAATTATTTCGGAACTTAAGAAATCCGGCACCACTTTGCCGAAAGAAATAAATATTGATGTTCAGGAAATAAAAGATCCCGAGGCCGAAGCCGCTATTGTGGCCTATATGATTGCCGAAGGCCTGGAGAAGCGTTTGCCTTTTCGTCGGGTGCTGCGCCAAATGGTGGAGAAAGTCTTGGCTAGCCGCAATGTTAAGGGTATTAAGGTAACCATTTCCGGACGTTTGGGTGGAGCCGATATGAGCCGAACTGAAACCATGAAGAAAGGCCAGATTCCGTTGCAGACTTTTCGCGCTGATATCGATTTTGCTCGCGAGAAGGCCTATCTTTATTACGGCGTTATTGGCATTAAAGTTTGGATTTATCGGGGCGAAGTTTTCAAATAATTTTTATGTTATTACCTAAGAAAGTAAAATTCAGAAAATGGCATACGATGAGGGTTAACCCTAACAAGGCTAAGTCGGCTACTCGGGGGGTCAAAATTTCTTTTGGTTCTTTTGGTTTGAAGGCTGAAACTTCCGGTCGGATTCGTTCCAATCAACTGGAGGCGGCGCGTAAGACTGTCGCTCGCCAAATGCAAAAGACCGGCAAGCTCTGGATCCGCGTTTTTCCCGACATGCCTTTTACCGCCAAGGCGGCTGAAGTGGGCATGGGTAAGGGTAAGGGTGATCCGCAGGGCTATCAAGTTCAAGTTTGGCCGGGGCGCCTGATCTTTGAGGTTGACGGTTTAACCGACGAAGTGGCGCGAGAAGCCTTGCGCAAGGCCGGAGCCAAATTACCGGTTAAGACGAAAGTAATCAGCCGCTAATATTAAATATGAAAAAGACGGACTATAAAAATAACTCAGCCGAGGAATTAAAGAAAGCGCTTAGCGAGAAGCAAGAGGCTTTGTCTAAATTTAAATTCGGCATTTCCGGCAGCCGCACCAAAAATGTTAAAGAGGGCCGGAATTTGCGCCGAGATATGGCTAAGATTTTAACCGCTTTGAATAAATAAAAATATGGAAGAAATTAAGAAAAATAAAAAGACCCTGAAAGGAACTGTTGTCTCCGATAAGATGGCTCAAACCGTGGTGGTGGAGGTCAAGCGCTTCATCAAGCACCTCAAATATGGCAAGTATTTTAATGTGTCAAAGAAATATAAGGCCCACGATCCTGAAAATAAGTCTAAAGTCGGCGATGAAGTGCTAATCCGCGAATGTCGGCCGCTGTCGAAGGATAAGCATTTTGAAGTAATTTACAAATAATATGATTCAACCGCGTTCCATTGTAAAAATTGCTGATAATACCGGCGCGAAGGTCGGGAGGATTTTTAAAGTTCTCGGTTCTTCCAAAAAGCGTTACGCGCGCATCGGTGACTTGGTGATTTTATCAGTGCAAGTTTCAGAACCGCGCAAAAGCGTCAAAAAGAAAGATGTTTTGCGCGCCTTAGTTGTTCGCCAGAAGAGTCCGTTCCGCCGTCAAGATGGTTCCTACCTTCGTTTTGATGAAAATGCGGTGGTTATTTTAGATAAAAATAAGCTGGAGTTACTCGGCGGCCGCGTTTTCGGTCCGATTCCTCGCGAAATTGGCGAGCTTGGCTATCAAAAGATTGTTTCCTTGGCGCCGGAAATTGTTTAAATAAAAACATGAAGATCAAGAAAAATGACAATGTGATAGTGATTACTGGCAAAGACCGCGGCAAGCAGGGCAAAGTTTTGCGTATCTGGCCCAAGGAAGAGAAGTTGATTGTTGAGGGTATGAATCTAAAGAAAAAGCGCCAGCGTCCACGCAAACAAGGCGAGAAAGGCCAGACCATCGAGATGCCTCACCCGATCCATATCTCTAATGTGGCGCTCTATTGCCAAAATTGCGGCCAGGGCGTGCGTCTGGGAGCGAAAATTGTCGGGGGACAGACAGGTAAGAAGAACCGTGTCTGCAAAAAGTGCGGTCGGGAAATTTAAACCATTTAAAATAAAATCATGCTGACTTTAAAAAAGAAAATCGAAAAAGCTCTGCCAGAGCTCAAGCAAGAATTGGGGGTTAAAAATAATCTCGCTGTTCCGCGTTTGGTGAAAGTGGTAGTCAGCTCAGGTACCGGCAAAGCCAAGGATAAAAAGCGCAACGAATTGGTGGAAAACCGCTTGGCTAAAATTACTGGCCAGAAGCCGGCTCCGCGCGGCGCTAAGAAATCAATTGCCAGCTTCAAAGTGCGGCAGGGCGATATTGTCGGTTACGCTACAACTCTGCGCGGACCGAAGATGTATAACTTCTTGGACCTCTTGCTTAATGTCGCCATTCCGCGCATCCGCGACTTTAGAGGTTATGACCCTAAAATTGTTGATGAAGTTGGTAATCTCACTTTTGCCGTGCGCGAACATACCGTTTTTCCGCAAACGGCTGATGAAGAATTGAAAGATGTTTTTGGTTTTGCCATTACTATCGTCACCAGCGCCAAAGATAGAAAATCCGCTCTGGCTTTCTTCAGAGCCATGGGTTTTCCCTTCAAGAAAAAATAAAGATGTTTTTCTAGACTAACCTAAAAACCTCCCTCAGGTGGTTTTTAGGTTATAATAAGTTCATGAAAATTGCCATTATTGCTGATATTCATGATAATCTGGCCAATTTGGAGAGGTTTTTGGAATCGGCAAAAAATTTGGGTATCGAGGCCATAATTAATTGTGGGGATGTGACGACACCAGAGACGCTGGAGTGGCTCGCGGAGCGGTTTGCTGGGTCAATTAAATTGGCCAATGGCAATATGGAAATCAGACGGGAGGAATTTGCCGAGGTGGCTAAACGGCACAAGAATCTGGAGGTCTTTGCCGAAATAGGCGAATTAGAGGTAGAGGGAGTAAAAATTGCTTTCGTGCACCGACCAGATAAGGTTGAAGAAATTATTAAAGAGTCCGCCCAAGGCGGACGAAGCTTGCGCTTCGTTTTTTACGGCCACACTCATAAACCGTGGATTGAGGAGAGAAATGGCGTAATTATAGCCAATCCTGGCACTTTGGGCGGAGTTTTTACCGTCGCCACTTTCGCTGTCTTGGACACCATTTCGGGGCAGTTGGAGCTCAAAAAGCTCTATTAGAATTTAGCCTTATTTTGCTTTGCTTCGCCGTAGCTTTAGGCGGAGGCTGGGTTTGACATTTTCAGCCTTTTCTTGCTAGGATTAGTGTGGCTCACGAGAGCCCGCTTTAGTTTTATGGCAAAAAAATCAGTTATTGCCAGGTCGCTTAAAACACCGAAGTTCGCTTCGCGCGTGGTTCGGCGTTGTTTTCGTTGCGGGCGCAAACGAGCTTACATGCGAGATTTTGACCTGTGCCGAATTTGTTTCAGGGAGTTGGCCAATGAGGGCAAGATTCCGGGTGTGCGCAAATCATCATGGTAGTTCGACTACCTCACCACTTATGGTAACAGATCCAATTGCCGACTTTTTAATACAGTTGAAGAATGGCAACCGTGCCGGTAAAGAATCAGTCACGGCGCCCGCTTCCAATCTTAAGCAAGCTTTAGCTGAAGTTTTAGTTAAAGCCGGTTATTTGAAGAGTGTGGTCAAACGCGGCAAAAAGGTTAAAAAATACTTGGTTTGCGAGCTGGTCAATGTCGGCAATAAACCAAAGATTTCAAATGTCAAAAGAGTTTCCAAACCAGCAAAGCGAGTTTACGTTAAAACCGAAGGGCTCAAACCGGTGCGCCAAGGCTTTGGCTTAGCGGTAATTTCCACGCCCAAAGGTTTGATGACTAACAGCGAAGCAAAAAAAGCCAAACTTGGCGGGGAAATTTTATTTGAAATCTGGTAGTTCGACAGGCTCACTATAAATAATAAGAAATCATGTCAAGAATAGCCAAACAACCAATTATTTTACCGGCCGGAGTGACGGTGACTGTCAGTCCAACCGAGCTTAAGGTTAGAGGGCCTCAAGGCGAATTAAGCCGTCAAATTAAGGATGACGTCAAGATCATCGTGACCGGCGAAGAGGTTAAAGTTGAGCCAAGCCATAAATCAATTTTTGCCAATGCTTTGTCCGGTACCTATGCCTCTCACTTGCGCAATATGATTGAGGGGGTAACCAAGGGTTTTGAAAAGAAACTTTTAATTGAAGGAGTCGGTTATCGTTATGCTGTGGCCGGCGATAATGTTAAATTAGACCTCGGATTCTCTCATCCGGTGGAAGTGCCGATTCCGGCTAATCTTAAAGTCGTGGTAGAAAAAAATGCGATGACAATAACCGGCCATGATAAAGAGTTGGTCGGTCAATTTACCGCTAAAATCAGATCGCTTAAAAAGGCGGAGCCTTACAAAGGCAAGGGCATTAGATACAGTGACGAAATTGTCAGGCGTAAACAGGGCAAGAAGGCTGGCGCCACCGCTTAAAATTTAATATGACCAGAATAATTCGTTTTAAAACCAGAGAGGAAAAAAGAGCCAAGCGCCATCATCGCGTGCGGGCTAAGGTAGTAGGGACCGCTTTGCGTCCGCGCTTATCAGTTTTTCGCTCTAATAAGCATCTTTTTGTGCAGTTAATCGACGATACCACTGGTAAGACTTTGGTTTCAGCGAGCGATAAAGAGATAAAAATTGGCGCTAAAAAAGAAAAAGTGATCCAAACCAAAGTTTTAATGGGTGAACAGATTGGAAAATTATTAGCTGAAAAAGCTGCGGCCGAAAAAATTTCCCAGGCTGTTTTTGACCGTGGCGGTTATCGTTTCACCGGCCGAGTTAAAGCTGTCGCCGAAGGGGCGCGCGCCGGCGGTTTGAAATTTTAATTAAATTTTTATGGAACAGACAGTAAAAAACAATCCAAATAGAAAAGCCACGAGTCATGGTGGTTTTCGGCCGGGAATGGGTGGGCGCAACAATAACCGCCCTAGGCGCGGTGATCGTGGGGCTGGCCGAGCGGAAGTTAAGCCGGAATTTGACCAGAAGGTGATAAATATTCGCCGTGTTGCCCGCGTGGTGGCCGGCGGCCGACGCTTTAACTTCTCGGTGGCTATGGTTATTGGCGATAAAAACGGCCGCGTGGGCGTGGGTGTCGGCAAGGCCGGCGATACGCAGTTGGCGATGTCCAAGGCTTTCAACCAAGCCAAGAAAAATATGATTAAAGTTAAATTAACCGACAATAAGTCGATTGCTCATGAGGTTTTGGCTAAGTTTAAATCATCCCAAGTTATTTTAAAGCCGGCCAAAGGCCGAGGCTTGGTCGCCGGCAGCTCTTTGCGTACTGTTTTGTCACTGGCCGGCATTCATGATGTTAATGCTAAAATTGTTTCTCGCAGCAAGGATAAATTAAATATCGCCAGAACCGCGATCGGAGCTCTCGCTAGCCTATAAAAATATGCAGTTACATCAATTAAAAAGAAATAAAGTTAACCGTCGGTCCAGACAAATCGGCCGCGGCGGCAAACGTGGTACAACTTCCGGCAGGGGAACTAAGGGGCAGAAGGCTCGCGCTGGCCACAAGATCCGCCCGGAACTGCGCGATATTATTAAGAAGTTGCCCAAGTTGCGCGGTTACCGCTTTAAAGCGAGAACTGATCTTGGCTTGCAAGTGGTTAATTTAAATATCCTGGAAAAAGTTTTTACCGCTGGTGAGACAGTTAGCCCAACTACTTTGCTTGCCAAAAAGATAATTGAGAAAAAGAGTAATCGCTTGGCGGGTGTCAAGATTCTGGCCACCGGCACTTTAACTAAAAATTTAACGGTCAAAGGTTGTTCAGTTTCCGCCAACGCTAGGGAAAAAATCGAGAAAGTCGGTGGAGTTGTTCTACCTGACCAGCAGGCAGGCAAATAAAAAATGATTGATGCTTTTTTAAATAAATTAAGACTGGTGTTTGAAGATCGCGGTCTCCGCAATCGCATTATTTTTGTCGTTGCGGCTTTAGGTTTGTTTCGTTTGGGAGCCTCAATCCCGATTCCCGGAGTCAATATTCTGCAATTAGAGCGCTTTTTGGCCGACAATCAATTTTTTGGCCTGCTGAACATTTTCTCCGGCGGCGGTTTGTCTAACCTGTCAATTATGATGTTGGGCGTGGGACCGTTTATCACCGCTTCCATTATTATGCAGCTTCTTACTTTGGTCTTTCCTCAATTGAAGCAGATGTACCACGAAGAAGGAGTGGCTGGGCGGCGTAAAGTGGCTCAATATTCCCGTCTAATAACCGTGCCTCTTTGTATTGTTCAAGGGATGAGCTTGCTGGTATTACTTGAGAATCAAGGCGTTTTGCTCAATCTGACCTATTTTGATCGTTTGGTTAATATCATGGTAATTTCTGCCGGTTCTATTCTCTTGATGTGGATCGGCGAATTGATCACCGAATATGGCATTGGCAACGGAGTTTCTCTCTTAATCTTTGCCGGTATCGTCTCGCGTTTGCCTGAAATTACCGGTCAACTTCTAATCACCTATGACATTTCTCAAGTTCCGATGTACCTAGGCTTTGCCGTCATCGCGATCTTGGTTTTGGCGGCAATCGTTTTTGTTACCGAGGCCGAACGGCCGATACCGATAACTTATGCCAAGCGTGTCCGCGGGATGAAGATGTATGGCGGAGTTTCCACTTATTTGCCGATTCGCGTTAATAATGCCGGCGTTATGCCGATTATCTTTGCCATTTCAATTATTCTTTTTCCGCAGATGATTGCCAATTTCCTGTCCGGTTACGGCAACGAAGCGGTAAAAGCGGCGGCTGACGCCGTACAATCATTTCTCAATAATAGTGTTGTCTATGCCGTTCTCTATTTTGTTTTGGTTGTTGCCTTTACTTATTTCTACTCGGCGGTCACTTTTGATCCCAAGGCGATTTCCGAAAATCTACAGAAAAATGGGGCTTTCATCCCCGGTGTTCGTCCGGGCCATTCTACAGCTCAATATATTGCCAATATCTTAACCCGCTTAACTCTAATCGGCGCGACTTTCTTGGGTCTTGTTGCTTTATTGCCAATTTTCTTAAAATCGATTACCGGCATTCAGTCGCTGGCCATTGGCGGTACCAGCTTATTGATCGTGGTATCAGTAGCGATTGAATTCATCAAGCAAATCAACGCGCAAATTTCAATGAGAGAGTACTAAGAGTCTGTTATAATAAAAATTAGATAAATTTTATTACTAATCTAAGTTTAATTAAAATGTCTAAGAGTAAAAAGAAAAAAGACTACCGAAAATATTTACTTATTTCGGTTGTTGCTTTAGCGTTAACGGTTTGCGGGTTAAATTTATGTACGGGATCAAGTACGAAGATTTTTGCCAGTTCTAAAGGGTCTCTTGCTGCGGTTGGCGGCCTTTCCACAACAACCCCTGCCCTTTATCACTCCGCTGATCTTAATCAGAATTATAAAATCGAAAAGAACGAACTTGATGCCTATCAAGCTTTATTTCAAGCTAGACAAGTTTCTCTTAAACAGCTTTTGAGGGTAATTCAGTTTTATAATAGTTGCCATTATAAAGTCGAAGTTGGTACTCAAGATGGGTTTGCTCCAGATTGCGTACCTGAATGTTCTCTTGGTGGCAGATGCTCTGTTGGTGTCGTTTTGTCTGCTCCCTGGGCAACAAGCCTTTGGTATCCTGATTTGTCTAAATTTAAATTTGTTTTTACCTTAAGAAATAATAATAATTTTAATTATTATATTAGTAGAGATCCATCTATTGCTGTATCGACAAGTACTGTAAGTTCTTATCCGATAACCCCACGTATTTCAGAGATTTACGCTGGTCAAGATAGTTTTATTGGAGATTCTTGGAAAGCCTATGTAATTCCTGCTGGCTCTTATCGTACTTTTGAGTTGTCTGGGAGTATTAGTCCATCAGAAATTCGTGATCTTCAAACCATTTTTAAAATAACCTCAATTAAATATGGTCGTTCGACTACTACTCTGGCTCTATTGACGGCAAAAAGAATCAATGATGGCTTGTCAAATTTGTCTGTGTACCTCATTCCTCATCCTTAAGGCAACTTATTTTAATTAAATTTCTAGATTGGCATAGTTGTTAATTCTTTATCCTCCACAAAACCCCGCAAGGCTCTGTCTTGTGGGGGTTTTTGCGTTTAGCTTAATTTTGTGCGAAAATCTAAAATATGGAAAATAATATTGAAGGTGCAAATTTGCACACTTATGTTTTTATTGGCCGTTCCGGCTGCGGCAAGGGTACGCAGGCTAAATTATTAATTGATCACCTTAAAGAAAAGGGTATAGTGACTGATACTAACCCAATTTATTACCAAGAAACCGGCTCGCGTTTTCGCGAATTTGTAACTAAAGACAGCTATTCCAGCCGTTTGGAGAAGGAGCTGATGGATAAGTCCGAACGGGCGCCGGATTTCTTGGCTGTCTGGATTTGGGCTAGTTTATTTATTGAAACTTTAACTGGCCAAGAGCATTTAATTCTTGACGGTTCGCCAAGAGCGCTCTTAGAGGCGCAAATGCTGGAGACGGCCTTCAATTTCTACGGGCGCAAAAATGTCGTTGTTGTTTATTTGGACGTTTCCCGAGCAGAGTCCAAAAAACGGCTGATATTGCGCGGTCGGCCAGACGATCAAAAGCTTGGCGATATCGACAAGCGCTTGGACTGGTTTGAGAGCGACGTTTTGCCGGCGGTTGAATATTATCGCAACAATAAGAAATATAAGTTTTTGGAAGTGGACGGCGAGCAGACGATAGAGAAAATCCACGAAGATTTGGTGGCCTTGCTCGCTCTATGATTAAATTAAAGACTCAAGAAGAAATTAAAGTTCTGCGTGAGGGCGGCAAGCGTTTGGCCGAAATTTTAAATCGGCTGCGCGATAAAGTTGCTCCCGGCGTAATGACCAGCGAGCTTGAAGATTTAGCGCGAGAACTGATCAAACAAAAAGATGATCTCCCGGCTTTTCTTAATTATCGTCCGACCGGCTGGGCCGAGCCTTATCCGGCAGCTCTATGCGTTTCTGTCAACGATGAGATCGTTCATGGTTTGCCGAGTCACCGTAAGATTAAGGAAGGCGATATTGTCGGTCTGGATCTTGGCTTAAATCATCAAGGGCTCTTTACCGACATGGCGATAACGGTGCCGGTGGGGGAAGTCTCTCCTCTTGCTCGGCAATTGATTGAGGCGACTGAAGCGGCTTTAGTTGCTGGTATTAAAGTGGCCGAGCCTGGCAAAAAAGTTGGCGCTATCAGTTCGGCCATCGGTTCGGTTATTGAAGCTGCCGGTTTTAGGGTGGTGGAGGAATTGGCTGGCCATGGCGTTGGCTACTCTCCCCATGAGGATCCTTTTGTACCGAATGAGGGCCGAGAAAATAGCGGTCCGGAACTTGTCCCCGGATTAGTGATTGCTATTGAACCAATGGCCACTGACGGCAATGGTAAGATAAAAATTGATGATGACGGTTTCACTTTTAAAACCCGAGACGGGCATTTGGCGGCTCATGCGGAAAAAACAATTGTTATCACTGCCAACGGTCCGGAAATTTTAACCAGATAATTTGTATGTCGTATTGGGTATATGGTATATAGTATGAGCGAAAGTAAGATACAAAGTTTTAAGGATCTAAATTCCTGGAAAGAAGCTCATAAATTGGTTCTAATGATTTATGAAGTTTCCAGAAATTTCCCCGATGATGAAAAATTTGGTTTAATCAGCCAAATTCGTCGTTGTGCTGTCTCTGTTTCCTCAAATATTGCTGAGGGTTTTGGTAGAAATACGGCGAAAGATAAGCTGCAATTTTACGGTATAGCTCGTGGTTCGATTTTGGAGTTAGAAAATCAATTAATAATAGCGAGAGATCTGAGTTATGTAAAAAACACTGACTTTTCTTTAATAGAAAATCAGGTTTTTGTTACTAGTAGATTAATTACCGGTTTAATGAGGACAGCGCTTAACAGATAAGTCTCTTTAATGTATGATAATCCCATTATAAATTTTAGAGCGTATTTCATACAACATACGACATACTAAATACAATATACAATTATGATGCATCCCAAGGAAGAGAGAACTTATTTAATGATCAAGCCGGACGGAGTACGCAAGGGTTTGATCGGCGAGATTATCAGTCGCATTGAACAGCGCGATCTTAAGATTGTCGCCTTACAGATGTTTCAGCCGACTGTCGACCAAATTGACAATCACTATCCCAAGGACGAGGCCTGGATCAGGCGTTTGGGCGGCAAGACCGTTAATACTTACAATAAATACGGTTTTGACCCGAAGCAGGAAGTTGGCACTGCCGACGAACTGGAGATCGGCCAAATGGTGCGTGGCTGGCTGGTTAAATATATGACCTCTGCGCCGCTGGTTAAGATGGTAATTCAAGGTACTCATGCCGTTGACGTGGTGCGGAAAATTGTTGGCCCGACTATTCCCTCTACTGCTGAAATGGGCACTATTCGCGGCGATTTCTCAATTGATTCGCCAGTCTTGGCCAATAAGGAAAAGCGGGCAGTAATGAATCTGGTGCATGCGTCAGAAACGCCAGAGGAAGCCGAACATGAAATTGCTCATTGGTTCGGTGACGGTTCAGCCATTTGCGACTACAAACGCTTCGGTGTTGACGAGTAAAATTTTTGCTATAATGAGTTTGGTCCGTTTAGAGACTATTCCTAGCACAATCATTTTTTTAGGGAGCTCTAATTGTGACGAATCTTGGTTCGTTTGCTGCGAGCACCCACCTAGCATTATCTAGGGATACGTCTACTAAATGGTCCAGTAAAAATCCTCATAATTTGCCACTTGGCAAATCACAGAGGATTTTTGCTTTTTGCTCGCTTGGGTTATAATTAAAGAAAGATTGTGAAATTCAAAAAGTTTTTCATTTTCAGCGTTTTCCTACTTACCCTGATTTCAGCGCTTAATATCCTGGCTTTTAGAAACTTTTGGTACTGGCGCTGGCGCTGGTTTGACGAGCCGATGCACTTTTTGGGCGGACTTTTGGCCGGCTTAGTCGCAATCCAGATCTTTTTATATTGGAAACAGCGAAGAAACAGTTCAATTACCGGTTGGGATATCGGGTTGATCAGTTTAATTGCCGCTTTGGCCGTCGGCAGTTTCTGGGAATTATTGGAATTTACCGCTGATCAGGCTCACATTGCTCGCGTCGAGCTTAAAACCTTAATGATGGTTGGCGAAGGCTGGCGCGGTTCGCTTAAAGATCTTATCTTTGATCTGATCGGTTCGATGGTCGCAGCCATATTATTTTTATTTTCATTATTATGTCCCAAGAAAAAAGCACAATAACTTTCCATGGCGGAGTCGGCGAAGTTACCGGCGCTAATTTTTTGCTGGATGACAAAGTCTCGGGCTTGAAAATTTTGGTTGACTGCGGTTTATTTCAGAGCGTTAAGTCATTTGATGAGAAAAACCGCGATCCTTTCCCTTACGATCCGGCTTCGATTGATTATCTTTTTGTTACTCATGCCCACCTTGACCATATCGGTCGCATTCCCAAATTGATCCGCGACGGCTTTAAGGGAGTAATTTACTCGACGCCGCCAACCAAGGAGATCTCCGAGTGGTCCTTGCGCGACGGTCTGAACTTGTTTAAACGGGAAGAGCGGGGCGAAGCGGCTTACTTTGATCTCAACGACATCAAGAAGGCGATGGAGCTTTGGCAAACTGTCGGCTATCACCAAGAGCTGAAATTAAAGGACGATCTCTCTGTTTATCCTAAAGATGCTGGGCATATCCTCGGTTCGACCATGTATGAATTTCGCCGCGGCGGGAAAAAATTTATTTTTACCGGCGATTTGGGTAATTCTCCCTCACCTCTCTTGCCTGATACTGAGAAGATAGAAGATGCCAATTATATTTTAATGGAGAGCGTCTATGGCGATCGCAATCACGAAGATCGGTCGGAACGGAGGAATATCTTGGAAGATGCGATTGAAGACACCTTCCAAGCCGGAGGCACTTTGATGATTCCGGCCTTCTCTATCGAAAGGACTCAGGAGATACTTTATGAAATTGAAAGCATGATGGAAGAATCACGCATCCCCTTGATCCCGGTTTTTCTCGACTCGCCCTTGGGGATTGAAATTACCGGCATTTATAAAAAATATTCCAATTATCTTAACGAAAAGGTCCGCGAGCAAATCAAAAAAAGCGACAAAGTTTTTCACTTTCCCCAGTTGCATGAGACTCTGAAAACTGAGGAATCCAAAGCCATTTTTCAGGCCAATCCCAAGAAAATTGTCATTGCCGGTTCAGGCATGTCAACTGGCGGGCGCATTTTGCATCATGAACAGCATTACCTGCCCGACCCCAAGAGCACTTTGCTCTTAGTGGGTTATCAAGAAATCGGCAGTTTAGGCCGCTTGATTCAGGAAGGGGCGAGAAGCGTCAGAATCATGGGCCAAGATATACCCATCAATGCCAAGATTGTTACTATCCATGGCTATTCAGCTCACAAGGACTCAGACCACTTGCTGCAATTTGTTAATGATACTCGGGACACGATCAAAAGAGTTTTTGTCGCTATGGGTGAAACGCGCGCCTCAATGTTTTTAGCTCAGCGCATTCGCGATTATTTGGGTATTGACGCTCGCTGTCCGGCTGCCGGTGAAACTTTAGAAATTGATTTATAGTTAGTAATAAAAAATATGGATCACGAACTAACCAATGAGCAACTAAAAGAGATGCGCAACGAGCATCGCAAGGTTAAGATCTGCGTTTCGGGTGCGGCCGACACCACTTATTGTGGCGAGACCGCTTTGACTGCGGCTAAAGAATTGGGACGGGAAATTGTTCGCCAGGGAGCGGTGATAGTTACTGGTGCCACGACCGGCTGGCCTCTGTGGTCGGCGATGGGAGCCAAAGAAGCCGGTGGTCGCTCGATCGGCTTGTCGCCAGCGTCAACCGAAAAGGAACATGTTGAAGAATGGGGATTGCCGCTTGATTACTTGGATGTGATTATTTATACCGGCCAAGGCTTCCCGGGTCGGGATATTTTGCTCACACGCACCACTGATGCTGTCATCTTGGGTTGTGGTCGTATTGGCACTATCCATGAATTTACCGTCGCTTTTGAAGACGGCAAACCAATCGGCATTCTGGAAGGCGAGTGGGAAATGGACGAAACACTGAGAGATATTATCAAACGTGGCCACCGCGGGAACAATAAGGTAATTTTTGATAAGGACCCAAAAAACTTGGTAGCGCGAATTATCGAGATGGTTAAGGCTTACAAGGAGGAAATAGAGAAGAACGGCTTCTTTAAAGCTTCTAAGAATTCAGGAGAGATCAGAGGCTGATTATAAAAAATTATAAGTTTATTATCAGTTTAATTATTAGAAAAATAAAATGAAAAAAGTAATTTTTGTCATCTTGGCTTTGGGCTTTTGTTTGCCAGTATTGGCGGCAATTGATTACCAATGTTCTTATTCGGCAGATACTAATGCTGATTGCAAAATCAGTTCTGCCGAATTGGATGTTTATCGCCAATACCATCAAAAAGGTTGGGTTACCCTCACCCAATTATTGCGGACAATTCAATTTTATCAGGCAGCTGGTTATGTCAGACCTCTGCCTGGCAGGGTTACCGAAGACGGTTTTACTCCAGCTTGGGCTGAAGCGACTTATTTAGGCTCAAGTATTGTCAAGAATCGTCCTAATACCCCGTATCAATATTTGAGCGCAATTATCAGGTTCAAGATAAAATCTTATTACACCAATATAATTTTACCCCCGACAGTTGTTGCCCATTGGACTGATGGGACCAATAACCTTCCCGCTCAAGTGAATGTTTCTGTCACCGGAGCTAAAGAGCTCGCCAAAGGAAAAATTTCTAGCGTGAAAGTCACGTCCAGATTAATGCCCAGTGCAATCTCTCAGGACGGTTCCTATTGGCTTGTTATCGATCAGATTTATTATACTGTAGATGATCAGCCAATTTCGGTTTACCACAGCGAGCAATTAAGATCGGGTGGGTTCAAGACTGGTGCCATTATGTTTACTAAAAGTCCGATTTCTGAAGCTGATAATACCAGCCAACTGGCCTCATTGATTTCTTCGCTTGAAGCGATTTTAGCTCAGCTAAAATCTTTAGCCCAATAACATCTCCTTGTTATTGGGGGGGGTGTTGATATAATTAATGTGGCTCGTTAACGGGCCACATTATTAATTTTTATTGGCCATAATTAATTTATGAAGAAATATATTTTAGCTCTGTGCCTAGCCGGCCTTTTGACCGTGCCGCTTTTAGGCCAAGCTGTTTCAATCGATGATCTGAATCTGATGGTTCAGCAATTATCGACTCAAGTTAGCGCTCTTAGTGCCTATCAAGTTGGTGCGGTCACTTCGTCTGGTACTAACATTACCACTACGTCTCCAGCGCCTCAATCATATTCGTTTCCGGTTCTAAAACAGCAAACTTATTCAACGCTTGGGAGAGGTTTGACTAGTGTTATGTCAGTTCAAAATATGAGCCAACTCATTGCCAAAACCGATTCGATTATTTCTCAACTTCAGGTTTTGCGCAAACAGATGAGCACTAGTACCTTGCCTATCTACACAATTAAACCGACCCTAATTAGTACTGATAAGAGAGTGGAAAGTGGAGATGGTCCTAATGATGACACTGGCATATTTACTATCAAATTCAAAGTTTTGGCACTAGGGGGACCAGCTTATTTATCCTCCGTAGTTGCCGGTAACTATATTTATGTAGTTGACCGGTCAGGTGTGGCTACAAGCTCTAATTCAATTGTGGCTACTATCCAAAACAATACCGATAATAACAGAACCATTGTCGGCAACTGGAAAATAGAAAGTGATAAAGAGGAGACTTACACTCTTACAGTAAGAGTTCCAATGGGTGCAGGTGTTGGAGCTGGTCTATATCGAACGAGTCTAACTGGCCTTAAATGGGGAACTAGCGACAGTGCCTCTCTTAATAAAGTTTACACTGGTCTTAATTACCGTACGGACTATCTTTACTTAAATTAGCTGAGACAAACTAAAAAACCCCGCCAAATGGCGGGGTTTTTTAGTTGGATTTGGTTTTAGGATTTTGCCAGAGTAACTATTTGTTCAAAAACTTTGGGTTCATCGGCAGCCAATTCGGAGAGCATTTTGCGGTTTAGGACAATATTCTTTTTCTTGAGCATCCCGATGAATTTACTGTAAGAGAGCTCAAAGGGGACCAAACCGGCGCTGATGCGGGTTTGCCAGAGGGCGCGGAAGTCGCCTTTCTTATCGCGGCGATGGGCGAAGGCATAAACCCCGGCCTTGGTTAGGGCCACTTTGGCCTCGCGTTCTTTCTTGCTGCGGCCAAAACGAAAGCCCTTGGCGTCCTTCAGGACGTTGCGGCGGTGCTTCATTGAAATAACCCCTCTTTTTATTCTGGTCATGTTTATTTGGCATTCGGCAAGTAACGGCCGATATCCTTATTTTTAAGATTAATAACACGAGCGCGCTTGTTGCTCATTTGGGTGGAGCGACTTTCTTTGGCGTTAAAATGATTTTGACCCGCATGACGGGCTAAAATCTTGCCAGTTTTCGTCATTTTCAGACGCTTGCTTAAAGATTTGTTGGTCTTCATAGACAGGGAGTAGTTTACTATAAAAAGCTTTACCTGTCTATCTCGCCAAAGCTGGGCTGGTTACTTGGCCCGTTCAATGATTACTGTCATGCCTTTAGGGCTTTTTTGCGGCGGGGTGGAGATTTTGTAATCCTCACTAATTAGCGAGAGCACCCGATCAAGCCGTTCTTTAAGGAAATTAGGATCAAGATATTTGGCTCGGCCGGGGAGAAAGAGATCAATTTTTACTCGATTGCCATCGCGTAAAAATTCCGAGGCTTTTTTGGCTTTGAGCTCCAAATCATGCTCGCCGGTGCCGATTTTAACCTGCAAGTTCTTGGTTTCGCCGCCGGTCGGTCCTTTAACCTGTTTCTGCTTCTTTTGTTCCAGATACTGGTATTTGCCGAAAGGCATTAACTTGGCCACTGGCGGGACGGCATTAGGCGAAACTTCAATCAAATCCACTTCCAGTTCCTTGGCTTTAGCTAAAGCCTCGGCCAAAGCCAAAACTCCGAGGTTATCTCCGGCCTCATCGATAACTCGAAGTTCTTTCGCTCGAATCTGATTATTGATTCTAATCGGTGTGAACAAAGTATTATTTTATGGCCTGATAATATCAGAATGTGTTAAGATAAGCAATATATGGCCAATTTAGTGGAAAACAGAAAAGCCGGTTTGAATTACGAATTCCTGGAGACTTACGAGGCGGGAGTGGAACTTTTGGGTACCGAAGTTAAATCGCTAAAGGGCAAACAAGGCTCGCTTGAGGGTGCGCGAGTGCTGGCGCGCGGCGGGGAAGTGTATTTAATCGGCGCTTTTATTCCGCCTTACCAGCCCAATAATGTTAATCCGAGCTATGAGCCTTACCGTACACGACGACTTCTTTTAGCCAAGAAGGAAATTGCCGAACTCTCAAGCCGCGGAGAACAGCGTGGGTTGACAATTATCCCAATTTCAGTGTATAATAAAGCCAGATTCCTGAAGGTGAAGATTGCCGTGGCTCGCGGCAAGAAAAAGTTCGACAAGCGCGAAGCGTTGAAGAAAAAGGAATCCAAGCGCGACATTGCTCGGGACTTAAAGAGCTCGTTGACAAGATAACTAGATTGGTCCTACTTCGCTCCTGTGGAGCTTCGCAGGACAAAATTTATGTAATAAATTTTGGGTATGTCACGGCATCGACAGGTAGTTTACTGCTAGATGTGTATGTGGAGATTCTGACTCACTCCTTAAATTGTCAGAAAACAGTCAAATGCCAACGCATCTGACAAAGCGGGTGTGGCTTCGCCATACTTCGTTCCAGCCTTGGCTTTAGCCTAACGCTGGTGTCTGTTCAAGTCGCAGTCTGGATGATTTGAATGGGCATAATAAATTCTGGACTAGCAAGTGAGATTTTCTCAGCTCACAAGCGAAACACAGAGAATCGATTGATTAAGCTCTTGGTTATTTCTGACTTAATTAATCTAAATCCGCTTCGGCGGTTGAAATAACCTAAACATATAGAGTCGCTAGGGGTTGCTATTTGCACGCGGGTTCGACTCCCGCCATATCCACCACTTCGCTCCTTGCTAAACGCTCGGAGCTCCGCGGTGCACGCACCACGAAAATAAAACAAAAAATATAACGCAAGCCACAAGCGAAGTGGTGTCCCGCGTAGTCTCGACGAAGTGGGGTGGTGTTATAATTAATTTATGTATTACATTAGCTCCTTTTGCGGTAACTTGGTATTGTTGTTTTAATAAAAAAATACTAAATCCACTTGCATTTTTTTGTGATTTTGCTAAATTAAAACAGGATTGAAAACAGAGGAGGGGTTTATGTTTGCTGCTTGGGCGGTATTTTCTGGCCAAGTCATGCTGTTCTCGATTTTGGGCTTCCCGGGATCCAGCAAATGGATGCCCGATGATGCCGCTGCTCCTTGCTTGTTTGCTTTGCTGAACGCGTTTCGGCAAACAACAGGCGCGGGCTGTTGCTGCGAGTGTTTGACGCAAGCTTCGATACTTCGAGATCAGCACTGGTTTGACTAAGAGGGATCGCGCTACCAGACGGCCCGATCCCGAAGACTACTAAAGTCTGGAGGAATCCCTTGTGCTTCTGCGTATGGCCGCTACCCCCGAGGGGAGCGGCCTATTTTCATACATAATTAAAGGGCCTCGGAGAGGCCCTAAGTTGTTGAGCGCTGTCTGGCGCTAGTTGTTTTTGGAAGTTGGCTTTTCTATCACCCTGACGACAAGGAATGTCAACCCATCGTCTTTGAAGCCGAGATCCTCCGCTAGGGCTTCAGATACGTCGATTCCTCGACCTAGAGCGCGTGGCCCGCGGTCCTCAATCGTGGCTGTTTCAGACTTGAGGTTGGACAGGTTGATTAATTCAACCTTGGTTCCAAAATCAAGAGTCGGATGGGCAGCGGTGGGCTTGTTCTTGTTGAACCTCTCCCCGTTGGCCATCTTCTTGCCTTGGAACTTCTGACCGTACCAGCTAGCCAGTACAATCTCGACCTCGGTCTGCTTGAGGTCACAGTCCTTGATCAACTTCTCCGCTGTAGGAAGCAGATCTTGGCTGCAATAAATGGCAGCCAGAGCAAGCAAGAATTCTGCAAGCATCTTTCCTCCTTTGGTTCTTGCTTTATCTTAAAAAACAAAACGCTTTTTAAATTCTATAATAAAGTCAAAAAATTGTCAAATTATCTTGATTTTTAAAAACAGCCGTGCTATTATCTTGCCAGATTTGGAGGCGGCCCTCTGGATCTTTCTCCTTCCACCAGCGGACTCGAGTCAAGGCTTTCTTCTCGGGTCCGCCATTTTTATTTTTTTTACCCGTCTTTCTTTTTGGGTTTGATATGTTCTTGGTAAAAAAAGTAGGGAAAAGAGAGAATAAAAATTATGAGATGAACTTTGTCTTTTAACGCCATTTTGTTATTATAGGCGATAATCATGCCTAAACGCAATCGCAATCTTGCCGGTTTTAATTTTCGAGGCCGGAAGCGCATTCTCGGTCAATTTAGTAACCAGCTTTTTCTGGCTGTTTTGATTCTGTCTCTAATTGTTTTGGCTTATTCTTTTTTGGCCGAGCAAAACGATAAAACTGTTTTCGTTCCTTTATCAACCGTCGCTAAGCAAATTATCGAAGGCCAAGTTTCTCAAATCAAAGTCTTGGGCGAGGATCTGGAAATTACTCTGACTGATAAAACCGCGGAGAGTTCCAAAAAAGAAGCCGAGAGCTCGCTGTCACAGTCTCTGGTTAACTATGGCGTTACTGCTGAGCAATTGAAAAAAATTTCAATTGAGATTACCGATTCTTACGGCTTGAGCTTTTGGCTTTTAAACATTCTGCCAATTCTTCTGCCTGTTATTTTTGTCCTCTTTCTTTTTTGGTATATCTCAAGACAAATGAAGGGTGCTTCGATGCAAGCTTTTACTTTCGGACAGTCGCGAGCGCGCCTGATCGATCCGAATGACAATAGCCAGCGCGTGACTTTCAAAGATGTGGCTGGAGTCAGAGAGGCTAAGGAAGAACTAACTGAAATTGTCGACTTTTTGCGCAATCCCAAGAAATTCTTGGATATCGGCGCGCGCATTCCTAAGGGAGTGCTTTTAATGGGAGCTCCCGGTACGGGCAAAACGCTTTTGGCGCGAGCGGTAGCCGGCGAAGCGCGAGTGCCCTTCATGTATCTTTCTGGATCGGAGTTTGTGGAAATGTTTGTCGGTGTCGGTGCCTCACGCGTGCGCGACCTTTTTGCCATGGCCAAAAAATCGGCACCTTCGATTATCTTCATTGATGAGATTGATGCCATTGGTCGGCATCGCGGTTCGGGTATGGGCGGCGGCAATGACGAGCGGGAACAAACGCTCAATCAAATTTTAGTGGAACTTGACGGTTTCGAACCGTCAGAAAAAGTTATTGTGATTGCCGCGACTAATCGGCCCGATGTTTTGGATCCGGCCCTGCTTCGTCCTGGGCGCTTTGATCGGCGGGTAGTGCTTGATCAGCCAGACAAGAAGGACCGCGAGGAAATTCTTAAAATCCATGCAACAAAGAAGCCTTTAAGCGAAGAGGTAAATATGACTGTGGTTGCTGAACGCACCCCGGGCTTCTCCGGCGCTGATTTGGCCAATGTGATGAACGAAGCGGCAATCGTGGCCGCGCGCGAAAATCGTCAGAAAGTCACTCAATATGACCTTTTGCGTTCGGTGGAGAAAGTGATGCTTGGCCCGGAACGCAAAAGCCATATTCTCTCAACTCGCGAAAAAAGGATCACCGCTTATCACGAAATGGGCCACGCCTTAATTTCTTCTTTGTTGGAGTATGCCGACCCGGTGCATAAGGTTTCTATCATTTCTCGCGGTAATGCCGCTGGTTACACTCTTAAATTGCCATTTGAAGACAAAAAATTGCAATCGCGCAGAGAATTTTTGGATGATCTGGTTGTTTCTTTGGGCGGTTATGCTGCCGAGAAGATGGTTTTTGGTGACCTAACAACCGGTGCTTCCAATGATATTCAGGTGGCCACGGCTCTGGCGCGCGACATGGTGACGCGTTATGGCATGAGTGACAGCTTGGGTCCGGTGGCGCTGGATCCTGCCAATCGGGTTAATATCTCCTCTGGCTGGTTTAATGAAAAAACCATTTCTGAAGATACCTCCAAGCATATAGACCAAGAAGTCAGCAAATTAGTTAATTCGGCTCTGGCTCGGGCCGAAGAGACTCTAGGTAAAAACAAAAAGGTCTTGGATAGTCTGGCAGAGGAATTAATTAAAGTTGAGACTTTGGAACGTGAGGATTTCGAGAAATTGCTTGTCTTAAACGGCATTAAGCCAAAAGAGAAACCGCTTGCAGAAGCCGAAGTTTTTGCTCCAAGTTTGGATAATACTGAAGTTGTCTAATTGAAAAAAGGCTATTTTTGAGTTACTATTTGAGCGTTAAGCACGCGTAGCTCAATTGGTTAGAGCACAGAGCTTATACCTCTGCGGTTCCTGGTTCGAGTCCAGGCGCGTGCACTAGTTACTCAAAATGAATTTCTTGCTTTTGGCCATTGAGGCGAGTGAGGAATTGCGGATGTTGGGATAAATCAGGATCGGCATTGATTATTGCTTCAGCTTCGGCGCGGGCAGCAGCCACCATTTTAATATTTTTAATCGCTTCCATTCCAAGGTCTGACAGGCCCCATTGTTTGCTACCGGCGAGCATCCCTGCTCCGCGTTGAGCCAGATCGAGCTCGGCGAGTTCGAAGCCATTTTTCGCAGTGACGAGCGCTTTAAGTCGGGCTAGAGATTTAGTACTCTTCGTTTCCGAAAAAACGAAACAATAGGCTTGATGATTGGAACGAAGAACTCGTCCGCGGAGTTGATGGAGTTGAGCGAGACCAAAGCGTTCGGCGCCTTCAATAATTATCACCGTGGCGTTGGGTACATTAACGCCAACTTCAATCACAGAGGTGGAAACCAGAATATCAATGTCACCATCGGCGAAGTCTTGCATTGTCTCTTCCTTAACCTTTGGTAATAATTTGCTGTGCATTAAGTCGACAGTAAATTCAGGGAAAACTTTTTCTTGCAATCTTTTTGATTCAGCTTTGGCTGATTTGGCTTGCACGGCTTGTTCTTTATCGGGATCAGGCTCGTCGATACGTGGACAGATAATATAAGCTTGGCGCCCTTTTTTTAATTCCGCTCGAATTCGCTCATAACACTCATCACGTTTGTCTGGTGTGATAATTTCGGTAATCACGGGCAAGCGCCCTTTTGGCATTTCATCAAGCAAGGTGAGATCAAGGTCACCATAGACGGTGAGAGCCAAAGTCCTCGGGATGGGAGTCGCGGTCATTGAAAGAAGATGAGGAAGAGGTTTGCTTGTCCTGAGCGAAGTCGAAGGATCGCTCTGATTTCGCCGAACCAATTTGGCCCGTTGCGTTACGCCAAAGCGATGTTGCTCGTCGATAATCACCAAAGCGAGATCGCGAAACTTAACTTGCTTTTGAATCAAGGCGTGCGTGCCGACAAGAATTGGAATCTCGCCACCTGCCACCCATTTTAATAATTGTGATTTGGAGATATGGGTGGAATCATGCGGATTAATTTTGGACGGAAATTTTTTGCATTCTTTGCCAGTAATCAAGCCGACCTGGATGCCGAGATGTTCGAAATACTGGATGAAAGATTCGAAGTGTTGGCGGGCCAAAATTTCGGTCGGCGCCATATAAGCCACTTCTAAACCGGATGACACGGCAGCGAAGGTGGCCATGGCGGCCACCATCGTTTTGCCCGAGCCAACGTCACCTTCTAAAAGTCGAACCATTGGTTGGTCATGATGGAAGTCGGCGAGAATCTCGTCAATCGCTTTGGCTTGAGCATTGGTCTGTTTGAAGGGGAAACGTTTGAGAAAATCTTTTAGATCATTTGGCTCGGCTTTGAAGCTGTAGGTGGGGTTGCTCTGATAAACTTTTTTGTCTCGCAGGCGAGCCAGTTGGAGAAAGAAAACTTCTTCGAAAGCGAAACGCTTGCGGGCGGCTTGGGCGTCATCAATTTTCTTGGGTGAATGGATCCAGACGAGAGCGGTGGTGAGAGAAGGGAGATTATATTTTTTTAAAATTTCTTCAGGAATGGGGTCAACCAACTTCTCGTGTTCGCTTTCACTAATTAATTTCTTAACATGATAATAGAACCAGCCGGAAGATAAGTTGCGCGTTTCGGGATAAACAGGGATTAAAAAATCTTTGTTATTGTCATCATCGGTATAAAAAAGAGTCTCTTTACCAGAGGGCCATGTAGCTTTCTCTAAAACTTCGGGATTAGTCAGATATAAAACCCCTTTGCGTTCGGACACTTTGCCACGAAAGGTGGCCAGTTGCCCGGCTGGGACTTTTTTGGCTAAGTAGGGTTGATGAAACCAAATAGCTTTGATCTTACCGGTGACGTCTTCAATTACCGCTTCGCCCATGGGGATCTTCCTATACCAAGCTCTGCTTGTTTTAGCACTAACAATCCGACCACTTACCGCTGCCTCATCGCCAGCTCGCAAATCGGCGATACTTTTTAAGATCCCCGGTTCTTCATAACGAGCGGGAAAGTAACGGAAAAGTTTCTCAAGGCCATCAATGCCAAGCTTCTCCAAAGCTTTCTGTTGGAGAATATTGGGACGAAATAATTTGTCGAACCAGGGCATTTTGCTTGTGGTGAGCTTGTTGAACCATTAGCCTCCCAATTCCCCGCTAACTGACATGTTGGCGGGGATAGTAGAAGTAGCAACTTCAACTGGGGCCGAGACTTTTTTGCTGCCAGTAAAGATGGCGGCAGCAATGGCTGCTATCAAGGCAACAATAATGATCAAATAAAAGATTTTTGTTTTCATATTATTTATTTTTTGATTAATTTTTATAAAACTTTTCTTGGCAAAAACAAAATATAAATGGCGCTGGCAAAACAAAGCAAGCCCATGGCTATAAACATCGCATTAAAGCCGAAAAAGGTAACTAAAACACCTCCAATAAGAGCTCCAATGGCGGTCGTGTAATAATTGATCGACTCCCAAGCTCCCCATTCGCGACCTGATTTATGGCCGTCAAGATGCTTGGAATAAATGGCGTCAAAGGCTGGCGAATAAACGGCCTCGCCAAAGCCGATAATGGCTTCAACAATCAAAAGCGACCAAATTGAGTTAACCAACATATAACCCCAAAAAGCCAAGCCAATGACTAGGTAACCGAATATAATTATCAATTCGTTTTCTTTAAACTTGTCGGCATATTTGCCGGAAATCAAAGTGACTGTGCCGGCCGCTACTGCGTAAACGCCGAAGGCATAGCTGGCGTCGAGTAAACTGCCACCGATTTTCTCTACGAAAATGGCATAAATCGGACCGATCATGGCGGTGGCGATTAATATTAGCCCGTTGGTGGCTAACATGATTCTAATTGGCTTATTAAAGATCTTTGTCATGTTTTTAAAAAATTATTAAAGTGAAACTTGGCGGTGTTTTTTGATTGATGTTCGAACATTTTTTGACGAAAATCCGAATTCCGAATTTTAAAATCCAATCGCTCGGGCGGGCAAAAAGGAAGGGGGTTGGGGGGAAGGAATTTTTGCCCGCCCTCGCTTTCCGTTTCCAATTTTTTTCCGCCGCCGCCGAATTTCGTGCCAGTGAAACTGGCGCGCCGCCTAAATTTTAACTCTTTCCCTGTCGGTTTTCTTGAAATTCAATTTGAATATCATTCAATTCTAAATCGTTTTTCATTTTGGACAAATCCTGCCTCATAGTCAAAATTGTTCTCAAAAACTTTCCGTGCGTAGGATTTTCTATAAACGCTTTAACCGACAAAATAACTTCTTTCGAGGCATAAAGCATCATCTCGTGATATTCCATTTTCAGATATTCAATAACATCTTGTGCGTTGTCTATATCGGGCTGCCGACTCGAAAGATATTTTATATTTTTCGGTTCGAAAAAAGCGTCCATATACAAGAGGCAGGATTTGTATCTTTTTTCTTTCTGCTCTAAAATCTTAAACTCTCGCTCTTTCTTTTTGTCGAGTAAATAAGTTATATATCCACCAAGAATACCACCCAAGCCGAGAAGTGTTAGAGCAGAAAGAATTGTTTGGATAGGTTCAGTCATAATTTTGGCGGTATATTCTTTTTTAAAATACTAAAGATAATTGTGCTGTTTTTTCATACACAATGACTTTCCCATTTTTTTTATCTTCAATATATTCGCTTATACAAGAAGCTACAAACTTAGCTAGGTTTACTGGCACAGCATTTCCGATAATCTGTTCGAGGTGAGTTTTCTTTCCTTCCCATTTAAAATTTTTTGGGAAAGTTTGTACCCAAGCCCTTTCTTCTGTTGTTAGCGGTCTTACTTTTTCATTGAGTGGCGAAGTATCATTTTTATGTCCTTTGTACCCTTTTGGAATTGGTCTGTTTACTCCTCGGATTGTTGGGCTTGGTTCATCAATACTATAAACAGCTCGTCTGCTATAATTTCTTGGGTGTCTATAATAATTTTCAACCTCTAGTGACGAACCAAAATAATCCCTTATCGTCATCGGTTTTACTGATTTATTTTTGCTAAAATAATGCTCTAAAACATGATCTTCGCCTTTTAGTTCGCCAAACAATATAAACCTTTTTCTTGCCTGCGGAACATCGCAATAACTTGCATCAAGAACATCGTATGACAATCCATACCCTGATTTTTTAAATATCCCTATGGCCTCTTTTAATTTTTTGCTTTTAGTAATACGACCAACATTTTCCATTAAAAAAAACTTTGGCTTGATCTTTTCAATCGTTTTCGCAAACGATATGGTTAAATCAGCTCTGCCCAATTCTTCATTTCTCTTTCCAGCACTTGAAAAATCTTGACAAGGCGGACCACCGACAATCATATCTGGTTTGTATTCTTTAATTTTTTTATATGCATCATCTTTACTTAAATCTAAAGCGATTGAATCGTGATTAAAATTCTGCCGATAAATTGTTAATGTCGGTTCCCAATTATCAAAAGCGGCTACAACATCAAAACCTGCCTGAATAAATCCAAGCGATAATCCACCGCACCCCGCAAATAAATCGACAACTTTTATTTTCATAATACTAATCAAATAATTTTGGTGTACTTAAAATAACCGAGTCGAGTCGTCTTTCTGGACTAAGCAAATTTTGACCACCACCTAAAATAATATCTTTCAATGCAAATTTATTGATGCGTGGGCAGGTTAATTCCGATGATTTCATAAATGGGTGGGAAACACGCCCACTAACCGCAAACGCTTTATCATTTTTTGTGTTATATGAAAGCTCGTCAATAACTTTTCTATGATCAACTTTCCCAAGATTTCCATAATCAAAAAGCATTTTAGCAAGCCAAACAACAGACCTAGTTTGTCTTGTTATTTTATCATTATCTTTTTTAAGTTCGCCCTTAACAACTTTTAGAAATAATTGGGCGAACGCAAAATCAGACCAAACAAAAACATCAAAAGCATTGTCAGACAATACCTGTGATTTTCCATTAGTTTTCCATATTGGTTGCAGAATGAGGGGAGTTTGTTTATTGAGCCGGGATGATAGTATTTTGTCTATCAATTGTCCCATAAGTGAAAGATGTGGAATAACATTTATTCCATGCGTCCAATCAGTAATTTTCTTTAATGGTGTCAAGATTTTTTTAAAGTAGGCACGATCTTCGTCAAGTGATAAAATTATGCTTAAAGCCATATAAACAATGGTGTCGGGTCGAACAACAATTTCACAACCAAATTTATCATCAGTTAAATGATGGGTAGAGTTGTCTGGCAGGGCAGTCAATTTTACTTCAATGCCTTTTAAACACTGCCCCGTTTTTGAATTAAGAGTAACTAAATCTATTCGTGGCAGGTTGTTAAAAACAAGTTTTTGAAAAGGAGAATAATCACTCTCAAAAGAAAAGAACAAGTCAGGATTATCAATATTCATTCCAAAAAGATCTGAGGCATCTAAATAATCATGAATAACCTCTGAATTTCCATTTAATTTCAAGTAATTTAATTTCATGCCTTTGCTTCCCATATAGCAAGCAAGAGAAGCTGGAAAGGAGGAATTAAATTGATTTTTACCCCAAGTTTCCTTAAGTGTAAAATCTCTATTTGAGTTGTCTATTCCAAAAAGTGATGGCTTCATAATTTTATTTCATTAAATCATCAATACCAATTCCCAAACCCTTGGCTATTTTTATAACTGTTTGGATTGACGGTTTGGTAATGACATTTGTTTCAATTTTAGTCAGCGTTGTATAGGGAAGATTGGATTTTCTCGCCAATTCATCTTGCGTTAATCCCTGCTTATTCCTAAGCAGTTTTATCTTATCCCCAATTGTTTCGTTTTCGTTATTGTTTTGACTTTTCATAGTTTCCAAAGTATGATAGTATTAGTATGGGTGCTTGTCTAACCCTTCATAAATATGATAACAAATATAATGAATTTAATCAAACAAAATTCTTGGCGGCGCATTTCGCAAAGCGAAATACGAAATTCGGCGGCGGCGGAAAAAAATTGGAAACGGAAAGCGAGGGCGGGCAAAAATTCCTTCCCCCCAACCCCCTTCCTTTTTGCCCGCCCGAGCGATTGGATTTTAAAATTCGGAATTCGGATTTTCGTCAAAAAATGTTCGAACATCAATCAAAAAACACCGCCAAGTTTTACATTCAGCGAAATTGAAAGATGTTGCCTCGGCGCAAAGCGCCTCGGTATGGTATTTTTCCGCAATTTTGAAGGCATTTTTGAAATCCAAAACCAAAGTGCGGTCGGCAATGCGAAAGTTCGCCGTGCGAAGCACGGGCAAAACAAAGTTTTGCAAACCAATCTTTTTTCTTTCGCCTTTGGCAAAAGGTTGAGCGTATTTTTCCCCGATTGCCCAAAAACTAATTTCAAAACAATATGGACAACATAAATTTACAAACCAAAAAGATTTTTCTCTATGCTCGTAAATCCACGGACGAACCCGAAAGGCAGGTTTTGAGTATTGAGGCACAAATGTTTGAATTGCGAGAATATGCCAAAAAAGAAAACCTGAATATCGTCCGTGAATTTGTGGAAAGCAAAACCGCCAAAGAGCCGGGCAGAGAAATTTTTAACGACATGATCGCGAGCATAGAGAAAAATGAAGCCGAGGGAATTTTAGCGTGGCACCCTGACCGCCTTGCTCGAAATAGTATAGACGGCGGAAGAATAATCTACTTGGTAGATACTGGAAAAATAACCACGCTAAAATTTCCTACTTTTTGGTTTGATCCGACACCACAAGGAAAATTTATGTTGTCCATAGCTTTTGGGCAATCAAAATATTATGTGGATAATCTTTCGGAAAATATAAAGAGGGGTATTCGCCAGAAATTGCGAAATGGAATATGGCCCGCTTGGGCGCCATTGGGCTATGTGAACGACAAAAACGCCCGCTGTATCGCCGTGGACAAAGAAAAGGCAAAGTATATCAAGCGGGCTTTTGAAATGTACGCTACTGGCGAATACCCCCTCGCTCAAATCCGAAAGATTATCAATTCCATTGGCTTGGTTGGCAAGAAAGGCAAAATGCTTTCCGTCTCAAATTATCAATATATGCTGAAAAATAAAATCTATTACGGAATGATTGAATATAACGGCGAATTGTATGACGGAAAGCATGAACCGATTATCACAAAGAAACTTTTTGATTCCGTTCAAGAAGTGATGGCGAACAAGAGCAAACCGAAATCGCCAAAGCTCAAGCCATACATTTTTAGAGGATTTTTCCGTTGTGGGGAGTGCGGTTGTTTCATTACCACCGAAACGCAAAAAGGTCATAACTATTTGCGATGTACCAAACGGAAAAATCCTTGCTCGCAGAGATATGCGAGAGAGGACGCCATCACTTCTCAAATAAAAGAAGAAATCAAAAAAGTTTCTTTGTCTTCCGCTTGGGTAAACGCTTCAATCAATTACTTTGAAAATGAAAAAATGAAATTTGCCCAAGCGGAAAGCTCTTTCGCCCAAAAAGCGAGAGATGAGCTTGTGCAAATAGAAACAAAACTTGATCGTTTGCTTGATTTACAACTGGACGGCAATTTGTCGCAAGCGGAATATACCGCAAAAAAGCACAAGCTCATTCTCGCTAAAAAGGATTTGGAAGAAAAAATTTCCGCTTTTGGGCGAAAGAGCAATAATCGGTTCGAACTTGCCATTGCCTTTCTAAAAGACGCCAACCAAGCCGAAAAATACGCTCAACAAGAAAATCCCGAAAGGATTCGGGATTTTCTCAAAAAGATTGGTTCGAACTTCCGCATTGCCGACCGCACTTTGGTTTTGGATTTCAAAAATGCCTTCAAAATTGCGGAAAAATACCATACCGAGGCGCTTTGCGCCGAGGCAACATCTTTCAATTTCGCTGAATGTAAAACTTGGCGGAGAGGGCGGGATTCGAACCCGCGAGAGGCTTTAACACCCCTACCTCGTTAGCAGTGAGGCGCTTTCGACCACTCAGCCACCTCTCCGTGTGTATAGACTTTATCATAATTTTTGATCTATGCCAAACGCCCTTTTGGTGGTATATTCTTAATTATGTCTAAAAAAATCACTATAATATTTTTTGTTGTCATTGCTATTTTATTAGTGGTAATTATTGCTTGGCGCTTGGTTTCAATACCAGTCAAGACCGGAACTCAAATTGCCAATCCAGCTTCAGTTAATTGTGAAGAGCAAGGCGGACGGCTGGATATTCGTACTGACGAAGCTGGCGGACAGATTGGTTACTGTATTTTTGAAGATGGAACGGAATGCGAAGAATGGGCCTTCTTGCGCGGCGAGTGTTTTACTAATAAAGAAAATTTTCGCAATCTAAATATCAAAGAAGGAGACCAAATCACCAGTCCACTCAAAATTACGGGTGAGGCGAGAGGAACTTGGTTTTTCGAAGCTTCTTTTCCTGTTAATCTGGTCAATTGGGACGGGCTGATTATTGGTGAAGGTTTAGCTCAAACCAAGAGCGACTGGATGACCACTGATTTTGTACCGTTTGAAGCAGAAATCAAGTTTACTAAACCTCTCGAACTCGGGACAGGCCGATCAGACTATGCCAAGCGTGGGGCAATTATCTTTAAAAAAGACAACCCCTCCGGTTTGCCAGCCGGCGAGGCGGCTTACGAAATGCCAATAAGTTTTTAGCTGTGAGCGACTACTAAACCATAAACTCTTTTAGCCTCGGTTTGTTTCAGCAGTCGGCGAACTTCGCCAATGGTTGTTCCAGTCGTGGAGACATCATCAACAATAACTATTGTCGCGCCGGCTGGGATTTGGCAATTTTTTGTTAAAGCGAAGGAACCTTTTAGGTTGACTAGTCTTTTGGCGCGGTCTTTGACCGAAACTTGAGTCGGGGTGTCTTTAACTTTTATTATTAAGTTGGAGTAGAGTTCAAATTGTTCGGGATTCAGTTTAATTATCTGCTTGGCTAATTCTTCAGCCTGATTGTAACCTCGTTCGCGCCGGCGTCTGGCGGAGAGCGGTACCGGCAGGAGGATAATTTTGCCCGAGATCAATTCCAAAGATAATTGTTCGCTTAACTCGTCAATTAAAGTTTCGTAAAGCGGTTTGGCAAGGATCTCGGCAATTTCCAGACCATGTTTGTATTTGAGCGACCAGATTGCTTGTTTAATCACTGGCGAATCGTAATTAAAAACAGAGATGATGTTGTTCTCCTTTGATTCCAGACTAGGGGGTAAGTGGCTTAAACAAGCCTCACAGAGACATGTACCGATTTGTCCGCAGCCAAAACAATGCCGGGGGAAGAGTAAATCAAGAAGGTTGTGGATAAAACGCTTACTAAAATTAGGAAGATTAAATCGGCTCATGTTACAATGATAGCAAATCAAGTGAATTTGCACCCATGAGTTTTTTTGATGATGTAAAAAAGTTTGCTCAAGATTTAACTAAGCCCAAAGAGAAAAGCGTAGTTGCTATTGATATCGGCATTTCTTCCGTCAAGGTTGTTCAGTTGCGCAAGGAGCGTGGTCAAGCCGTGCTCGAAACTTACGGCGAACTGGCTTGCGGTCCTTACAATAATTTGGCTGTCGGCCAGTCTACCAACTTAACAACGGAAAAATATGTTGAATTGTTGCGTGATTTGTTCAAAGAGGCCAATGTCACCGCTAAAGTCGGCACTATGGCTATACCTTTGCGCAGCAGTTTAATTGTTTCCGTTAAGATTCCGGAGGTTCCCGAAAGCCGTTTGCCGGAAATGATTCCGATCGAAGCGAGAAAGTATATTCCCGTGCCGATTTCTGAAGTAGTGCTTGATTGGCAGGTTATTCCCACCAGCCATCAAGATGAGGCGGAGAGTTCAGCCGGAGTCGGCAGCGGAACGGTTACGGCGACAGAAGGATCAGCCGAAACAACTGGCCGGATGATGGAGGTTTTGCTGGCTTCCATCCATCGCGATGAAATTCAGGAGTATCAAGAAATTGCCCGCCAGCTTAACTTAATGGTTGACTCGGTTGAAATAGAAACTTTCAGTTCCATTCGCTCGGTTATTCCTAATGATTTGTCGGCCACCGCTATTATTGACGTTGGCGCCGGTTCCTCCAAGATTGCCGTCGTTGATTATGGCATTGTGCGCCTGTCGCACACGATTGATAAAGGTTCGCAGGATATCAGCGTGGCCTTGTCCAAGTCTTTAAACATTCCTTTTGCCAAAGCTGAAGAGATTAAACGCACCACCGGCTTGGTCGGTGATGTCAAACAGGGAGAACTTCTCCAGCTAATCAGCCCAACTGTGGAATATATTTTTGCCGAGGCGAGCAAGGTTATGGTAAAATATCAGAGAGAGCACAAGCGTTCGATTGATAAGGTGGTATTGATTGGCGGCGGAGCAATGCTTAAAGGCATTACTGAAGTGGCAAGAGAGATTGTTGGCGTACCGGTAGTCGTTGGTCAGCCGTTCGACAAGGTCGAAGCTCCGGTCTTTTTAAACGAAATATTAAAAGAAGCGGGTCCCGAATTTGCCGTATCCATTGGTTTGGCCCTACGCAAGCTCGAGGACCTCTAGGTCGAATACTAAATTTTATTTTTTATGGATAGCAAAATTTCAACTTCCTTCATTCCTAAAGATTCTCTCAGCACTACTGGCCTGCGGCCGAGGCGGGAACCTTTAGGCATCATTGTTATTATTTCTATTCTAGTTTTAGCGGCAGCCCTGGTTTATTTTGCCGGCATTTACGCTTACCGCTACATAGTTGACCAAGAGCTCAACAGCCCTTGTGCCGATATCGGGGGCGGTAACAAAAAATGCGGTTTGAAAGAATCGCTAAAAATTCAGACTCAAGATCTGCAACTGACGAAACTCGAAGATTTTAAACGCTTGGATGCAAAACTGAATGACGGCGCCACCGTGCTTTCCCTGCACGTTTCCCTCAAGCCCTTCTTTGATTTTCTCGGCCAGTTAACCGGCCAGAATATCCAGTACACCAAATTTGAGTTCAGCAAAACCAACAGCTTCACGATTGAAGGTCTGGCCAAATCCTATGACGACATCGCTTTTCAGCAGAAAGTTTTTGCCGGCGAGCAAGCGCAAAAATACATCAAGAGCTTCGCTTTTT